>ASRM01000144.1_pt1 | contig 12957 bp, 13 predicted proteins | sample 693238 | NCBI WGS metagenome assembly ASRM01 (sample SAMN02169242, study PRJNA158439) | bioreactor metagenome | isolation source: day 74 sample from continuous culture bioreactor inoculated with sediment... | place: Germany: Bremen
TAATGGACGTACCCATTTGGTGAGCCCAGCGATGGCGGCAGCTGCTGCAATTGCCGGTCACTTTGTCGATGTCAGAACATTAAAAGTATAAGGAGCAAAATATGTCAGGATTTAAAAACCATACCGGCCTTGTTGTTCCTTTGGACCTTGCCAATATTGATACCGATGCCATCATACCAAAGCAGTTTTTACAGAAAGTAACCCGTACTGGGTTTGGTCAACATTTATTCAATGACTGGCGTTTCCTGGACGATAATGGAGAGCAGCCAAACCCGGATTTTGTGATGAACAAAAAACGCTATCAAGGTGCTTCTATTCTTCTGGCTCGGGAAAACTTTGGTTGTGGCTCTTCGCGAGAACACGCCCCTTGGGCTTTGGCCGATTATGGTATCAAAGTCATGATTGCACCAAGCTTTGCCGATATTTTTTACGGAAACTCTATCAACAACCAAATGGTTCCGGTGCGTCTTACCGATCAAGAAGTTGATGAGATTTTTGCCTTTGTTGAATCGAATGAAGGTGCAGAAGTTAACGTCGATCTTGAGTCGATGAAAGTGGTCGCAAACGACAAAACATATTCATTTGAGATAGACGAATTTCGTCGTCACTGTCTTCTAAATGGATTGGATAACATTGGCTTAACTTTGCAACATGAAGATAAAATCGCGTCTTTTGAAGGGCAAATTCCAAGCTTTATGCAGTAAATTTTTTAGCTGGGGTCTGACCCCAGCTCTCTTTTTTATTAGTTTTATTCCACTCTGAAAGTATTTTCCCCTATTCTCTGTCTATTTAAAACATAACCCACCGATTGAATGAACTAGATATGACTCGTTTACTAGTATTGTGTTTCACGTTAGTTTCCGGCTTGGCTATAGCTGCACCAAAAGCTGATTTATGGGATTTTTGGGATAGCAGTGATGAGCAGAGCAGCAGGGTTGTCTCTCATCAAAAATGGCAATCTTTTCTGGACTCGTATCTCGTCCGGCAAGGTGAATATGTACTGGTTGAATACAACAAAGTCACCAACGAGGATAAAAACACACTCAAAAGCTACTTATCTGACCTCGCAATAACAAGCCCCACCAAGTTAAAGAAATCCGAACAATATGCGTACTGGGTCAACCTGTATAATGCTCTCACCATCGATCTCATCTTAGATAATTATCCTTTAAAATCCATTACCAAGTTAGGCGGGTTGTTTAGTTTTGGTCCCTGGGATGATGACATCATAGAAATACAAGGTAAAACAATGTCATTAAACGATATTGAACACCGCATTCTTCGTCCTATCTGGAACGATCCAAGAACACACTACGCTGTAAACTGTGCCAGTTTTGGTTGTCCTAACCTGCAACAACAAGCCTTTACCGCAGAAAACAGTGAAGTGTTATTAGAGCATGCCGCAAAAGAGTTTATCAATAGTGACAAAGGCGTTTTAGTCAAAAATGGTCAAACAGAACTGTCTTCAATTTATGACTGGTTCGCCGTTGATTTTGGTGGGAAAGAGGAATTGATCGGGCATTTCAGTCAATATCGTGCCAGCCTTCCTGATTCTCTAGGGAAAATCAGTTATGAATATGACTGGTCATTAAATGAGATAAAACGATAGACCACTGCTATTTATGACGAGTTAATATTGGCCTTAGAAACTTGATCCCGGCTGTTTGAGAAATTCGATTTCTTCTTCAGTCGATTGTCTGCCAAGTATTTTATTTCGATGTGGGTAGCGGCCAAATCTCTCAATAATTACTTTATGCTTGAACTCGTATTCGGTATTTCCCGCCAGCCCATTTGACTCAAACAAGGTTACTGCTTGTTCATGAACTTTTAACGACTCACTGTGCATATAGGGCATATACATAAAGCTTTTCTGGATTGCAGTTAAGTAACTATCACAACCCAAATTAACCGCCTCTTGCGCAAGAACCAATGCCATTGAGTCCGAAGAGAATGCCTGAGCCGAATCCCTGTATATATTGCGAGAAAACTGATCCAGTATAATGATTTCAGCTAAACGACCGTCGGCAGTAGAACGCCAGTCGAACAGTTCACACTGTACAGCTTGGTGATGGACATCAGCAAATCTGCGTTTGATTTCTTGATCAAGAGCCGGGCTACTTTTGAACCAATCAGCCATGGCCAGCTCTTCAAACCAAAATGCCAGTATCTCTTTTTGCATTGCCACATCCCATTTTTAGTCAAACCACCTCTAGACGACTGTGCCACCGGAGGTCATTTGAATTGCATTATTTAAAGCCCTGTTCTTTTTTGATCAAGTCATAAGCGGACTGGATTTCCTGAGCTTTCTGTTTAGCTACTTCCATCATTTCTGGCGGCAGTCCTTTCGCCACTAACTTATCAGGATGATGCTCATTCATTAATTTACGATAGGCTCGTTTAACACCTTTTGCTTCTGACTCACTGGTGATACCCAGAACCTTATACGCGTCTTCCAATTGGTCTGCTGTCGTTGCCTGCTGCCAAGCCCCTCCTTGTTGCCCTTGCCAACTGCCACCTTCGCGCTGAAAACGAAACGCAGCTTCCTGCATTTGCAAACGTTGTTCAAGCTGCTGAGCAGAGAAACCCAACCCTTTCGCGATTACGTGTAGTAGATCTCTTTCTGCAGGGTCTAGCTCTCCATCAGCAAACGCAGATGAAATCTGCAACTCTAAAAAGAATTGTAGTAGATCAAAGCGACCTGCAGCTGAAATTCTGACTCTCTCTAACGTTTCTTTTAACGGAAAACCCGCCGATTTACCCTCTCTGAATGCATTCTGAGCCGCTTTCCGTTGTTCCCCATGCAAGCTCATTCGATCCATCATGGTACTGGCGAGCTGGATTTCTTCTTTAGTCACCTGGCCTTTGGCTTTTGCCACATTTCCCATGACAGCAAAAGCAGCTTTGAAAAATTCAGCTTGGCGCTCCGCCTGATTTGGACCACCAGAAAACGCACTAGACGCTCTAAATCCGGCCTGACTCAGTCTGCGCGCTTTATCAAACTGATGACCAAGAAAAGCCCCAAACAGAGCTCCAAATACGCCTCCAAAAAGAAAACCGAAAAAGAAGCCTAAAATTTTGCCAAAAATGTGCATTATTGTGCTCTCAACTATGAATTTTTAGTGTGTATAGATGTCAGATAGTGTCTGTCGCCACAAATTCCTTTATGATAAGGAACGTTTTTCTCCAGATTCGGTCTATTTGACCTCTGAATGAATCAAGTTACACAGGATAGTTAAACTCGATGTCACTTTTTCCTCGCACTTTGTTAGCCGCATCAATCAGTGCCGCATTTTTTGTGCCAGCTGCTCAAGCAGAAACTCCAGAACCTAATAGTGTGCAGGAAATGCCCTCTTTAGATCAATGCCTGATTGCGGACTCATCGTCAAAAAATAGTAAAGATACACCTATTCATGTAGAAGCAGATAGCGTTGAAGGCGTGAGTGGCGACAAAGCCGTCTATCAAGGTGACGTTGTTGTCACACAAGGCAATAAAAAAATCACTGCAGATACCATTACCCTGCATCAACAAGAAAACATCGCGGTCGCTGAAGGTAACGTCCACTTTTCCGATGGTCAGGTGGAAACAGTATCTGATAAGGCGACCACCAGCCTGGATACCGATCTAGCCACTCTGGAAGTCGCAAAATATCAGTTTTTATGTGAGTCAGGCAGAGGCGATGCCGCTGTTATACATCGTACTGGTAAAAACTTCTATAAATTGGAAGATGGCTCATTAACATCTTGTCCTGAAGGTAATAATGCCTGGAGACTGAAAGCATCTTCCATCGAAATTGATCAAAATGACGAAGAAGCGACCTTCTACAATCCCAGAATCGAGATTGCACACGTTCCTGTGTTCTATTTGCCTTACCTAACGGTTCCTATTGGCGATACTCGTAAAACAGGCTTCTTGTTCCCTAGTGTATCCTTAGACACCAGAGACGGTTTTGGCATGGAAGTGCCTATCTACTGGAACCTAGCACCGAACTATGATCTCAGAACCAATTTCAACTATATGGAAAAACGTGGTACACAACTCGATGCTGCCTTCAACTACCTGACTGAATTCGGTAAAGGGGGAATAGATCTGGAGTACCTGCCTGAAGATGAGAAATTCAAAGAAAAAGGCGAACGTTGGGGAGTCAGTTGGACTCACTCTGGTGTTTTACAAGAAGCTTGGAAATTTAATGTAGAATACTCAGAAGTCAGTGATATCTCATATTTTTCTGATTTGAGTTCTGGAATCGGTAACCGTGAAGACGGTCAGTTACTGCAGTCGGGTGAAGTATCTTATCGTTCACAAAGCTGGGATACCACATTAAGAGTCAGAGATTTTCAGGTTCTCTCTACGGGCACTTACCCTTATCGATTAATGCCACAAATCGAATACAACTATTATGCTCCACAATTCTATTCTAAGCTTGATTTCGATCTATTAAGCCATGTTAGCCGCTTTGAAACCGATGACAACGATAGTCCTTCTGCTACTCGCCTACATTTTGAGCCAACGCTAACACTACCACTAGCAACGACTTGGGGCTCATTAACGGCAGAAGCAAAACTTTATCAGACCTATTACGAGCAAGATATTGATGGTATTACCGATACCGATGACTCTACTAAGGATCTAGAAGAACAAGCATCCCGAACCATCCCACAGTTTCGAGTTCACAGCGGCATTGTTCTGCAACGGGATAACAGCTTAATTACCGGTTATACACAAACTCTTGAACCACAGGTTCAGTATCTGTACGTAGAAAATAAAGACCAGTCAGATATTTATTCTGGTTATGACACTACAAAATTACAGCTCGACTATAACGGCTTATTCCGTAGCCAGAAATACAGCAGTATTGATTATATTGCTCCGGCAAATCAGATCAGTTATGGCGCATCTTCGCGATTCTTTGACGAAGATTTTCGTGAGCGGATGAATATCTCCTTTGGCCAGATTGTCTATCTCGATGACTCCTACAATGATGATGTTTCAGGAGATACCTCTTCATCGTATTCTGCCTGGGCTCTAGAAACCGAATTTAACTACGATGATACCTACTTCTACCAAGGCGGCTTTCAATACGATACCGCATCATCAGAAGTACAACTGGCAAATAGCACCGTTGAGTACCGCTATACTGGTGGCTATAGTCAATTAAATTATCGTTATGTTTCTATTGATTATATTACCAATAATGTGGATTTTATCAGCGACAGTAACTTAAGTACCTATACTAGGGAAGGGATCAGCCAGTTAGGCTTTGTAACCAGTTATAACTTTAATCGAAAGTGGCGATTTAACGGACAATATTTTTACGATACTAACGAAGATGTAAACTTAGAGTGGTTGGCAGGGCTTAATTATACGAGTGATTGCTGGTATATCGGAATGTCTTACAGTAACGAACTGTATAGCTGGTCTGAAATTGGTGTAGGAGAACCTGTCTACGAACAAAACTATAGTATTAACTTTGGTATCACTGGTTTTGGAACATCGCTAGGTGCTAATTCAGGCCTAGCTGGACTGACAGGTTCTGGTTCTTCTCTGGGCTACGGCCGCCCATTTAGCTTAAACAATTAAATGTATTGCTCGAACTAGCAATAATAATGACTTTGGAAACATAAATGAAAATGTGGAAACACGCCTTATTCGGTTTATCTCTATTGGCCTCGACGATGACGTTCGCAGTGCCAGTGGCACTTGATAGTGTAAAAGTTATCGTCAACGACGGCGTTATTTTGCAAAGCGATATAGACAGTGCGATTAAATCCCTGCGCAATAATGCAAAAACAACAAATCAGGCACTACCTGACTTGTCTGTATTACAAGAGCAGGTGGTTGAGAAATTAATTTTAGACACCATCCAGTTACAGGAAGCCCAGCGACTGGGCGTCAGAATTGATGACAATAGGCTTGATCAGGCAATTCAAGATATTGCTAAAGAAAATAACCAGTCTGTGGATGAGTATCGTCAAGCTTTAGCAACGGATAATATCGACTATGCAGCATACCGAGAACAAGTTCGGAAGGACATTGCCATCTCTGAAGCTAGAAGTGCATTAGTACGACGCAGAATCAATATTCTCCCTGCTGAGGTCGATAGCCTGACTAAGCAACTCTCAGAACAAACCAATGCTACCGTTCAATACAAGATCCAACACATTCAGCTAAAATTTGAGGATGGTATTGATAAACAAACATTAGAAAATGAAGCTATAGCCATCAGTCAAAAACTGGAGCAGGGCGACGACTTTACCAAGATGGCAATTACCTACTCAAAAGGCCCTAAGGCCCTTCAAGGTGGTGATTGGGGTTGGATGCGCAAAGAAGAGATGCCAACCATCTTTGCCGACCAAATTACGACTCAATCCAAAGACGCTATTATTGGGCCATTCCGAAGTGGAGTGGGTTTCCACATTTTAAAGATTGACGACGTAAAAGGCTTAGAAACTGTCGCTGTTACTGAAGCCAATTCCCGTCACATTTTAATAAAAACATCCGTTATTTTAAGTGATGACGGCGCAAAACGTCAGCTTGAAGAATTCAGCCGCCGCATTAAATCGGGTGAAACGACATTTGCCAAATTGGCTTCTCAGCATAGTCAGGATTCAGGCTCAGCAGCACAAGATGGTGAACTAGGGTATCAAACGCCTGATCTCTATGTACCTGAATTTAAATATCAGGTTGAAACATTACCTATAGGTCAAATCAGTGAACCATTTAAAACCGTTCACGGCTGGCACATTGTAGAAGTTCTGGATCGAAGAGAAGTCGATAAAACAGATTCTGCCATAAAAAACAAAGCCTATAGAATCTTGTTCAATCGCAAGTTTAATGAAGAAGCCTCTGCCTGGATTCAAGAGATGCGAGCAAGTGCATTCATTGAATACTTACAAAGTGATAGTGGTGAAGAACAATGAGTCAACAAACGCAAAGCATCATTGTCACCGCAGGAGAACCCGCAGGTATAGGGCCAGATCTTGTATTAGCCCTATCTCAGCACAATTGGCCACATCAAATTGTTGTTTGTGCCGATAAACCGATGCTGGCTCAAAGAGCACAGGCGCTCAACCTCGACGTGGAATTCATTGATTACGATGCATCACAACAAGCTAAGCCACAAAAAGCAGGTAGCTTAATCGTTGATCATATTTCAACATCTTCTCCAGTCATTGCGGGAGAGTTGAATGAAGATAATGGCCACTATGTATTAAAAACCTTAGAGCGTGCTACTCAAGGTTGCATGACTAATGAATTCGATGCTGTGGTAACCGGACCTGTGCATAAAGGCGTGATAAATCGGGCTGGTGTGGCGTTCAGTGGGCATACCGAATTTTTTGCTGAAAAATCCAACACACCTCTGGTTGTGATGATGTTGGCAACAGAAGGGCTTAGAGTCGCACTGGTTACGACACACCTCCCACTCGCTTATATATCAAAAGCCGTTACAGCAGAGCGTCTAGAGAGTATAATCCGCATCCTTCATGAAGACCTTGTAACTAAGTTCGCGATTGAGTCACCACAAATCTACGTTTGTGGGTTAAATCCACATGCAGGAGAAGATGGTTGCCTTGGCAATGAGGAGATTACAACCATTACGCCAACATTGGACAAACTCCGACAAGAAAATGGTTTTAATTTGGTTGGTCCTTTACCAGCCGACACAATTTTTAATGAAAAATATCTTCAGCAAGCAGACGCTGTATTGGGCATGTACCATGATCAGGTTTTGCCTGTATTGAAATACAAAGGGTTCGGCCGTTCAGTAAATGTTACTCTTGGTCTACCCTTTATAAGAACCTCTGTAGATCATGGCACAGCATTAGATCTTGCAGGAACCGGGCAAGCGGATACAGGAAGTTTCCAAACAGCTCTAAAATACGCAATAGAATTAGTTGAGAAGAAAAAATGAGAAATGATGTCCACTTAGGGCACAAAGCGCGGAAACGTTTTGGTCAAAACTTTCTTAATGATCCGTATGTGATCGACGGTATTGTTTCCGCTATTAATCCAAGACCGGGACAAAACCTGGTTGAAATCGGTCCTGGTTTAGGTGCTATTACGGAACCTGTAGGCAAAGAAGTCGACAAGTTTACCGTCATTGAATTAGACCGAGACCTTGCAGAGCGCTTGCGAAACCATCCTGAATTAGCCTCAAAGCTAACCATTCATGAAGGTGACGCAATGCAATTTGATTTTACCCAGTTGGTAAAACCAAATAACAAACTACGTATCTTTGGTAACTTACCATACAACATTTCGACCCCGTTAATGTTCCACCTGTTTGAGTTTCATAAAGATATTCAAGATATGCACTTTATGTTGCAAAAAGAGGTGGTAAATCGTTTAGCCGCTGGACCAGGAACCAAGGCTTATGGGCGTTTAACAGTAATGGCTCAGTATTACTGTAAAGTTACCCCTGTATTAGAAGTTCCGCCTACCGCCTTTATTCCGCCACCAAAAGTGGACTCTGCGGTTGTTCGTCTGTCACCATACGAGGAACTTCCATACCCTGCAGACAGCCTCAAGTGGTTAGACCGAGTGTGTCGCGACGGCTTTAATCAAAGACGCAAAACAGTACGAAACTGCTACCGACATTTACTTGATATTGAAACGTTGGAAAGCCTAGGGGTTAACCCTTCAATGAGACCAGAAAACCTAACGCTAGAACAATTTGTTGATATGGCTAACTGGTTGAATAAAAATCATAAATAACGGTATTTATCGATATTGGGCGGAATTGTTTGTTTAAAGTGAAGCCATTCACTTCAACATGCATTTCCATACCCGTTGTGATTAAAGTGAGATCAACATGGACGTTACTCAACCCAGTGTAATATGTAAAGTACATACCAAGTATGTCGAAGAGCAATCCCAACCTGACAAAAATCGTTATATCTTCGCCTACGTCATTACAATTAAGAACCTGAGTAATAGTAAGGTTCAACTGATGGAACGTCGCTGGTTAATTACTGACGCCAACGGAAAGCAGCTTTCGATTGAAGGTGAAGGCGTTGTTGGGCAACAGCCTTATATTCCAGCTAACGATGAATATACTTATACCAGCGCTACTGCCATTGAAACACCCGTCGGTGTAATGCAAGGACTATACGTCATGCACGACGAAAGTGGCAATGAGTTTCATTGTGTCATTGAACCATTTCGCTTAGCGATCCCTAATATTTTAAACTAAAGAGGCAATGTGGCTAACTATATCGTCGGTGATATTCAAGGTTGTTTCGATGAATTGCAAAAACTACTGGATAAAGCCTGTTTTGATCCAAAACTCGATACTCTCTGGTTAGCTGGTGATTTGGTTGCCAGAGGACCAAAATCTCTCGAAACTCTCAGATTTGTAAAGTCTTTAGGCCCTTCTGCTGTCCCAATACTTGGTAATCATGACTTACACCTGCTCGCTATTTCACTCGGTGTACACCCACTAAAGAAAAAGGATAAAACGGCGAATATCTTTGCTGCAGATGACAAAGACGAACTACTAGACTGGCTTCGTCGCCAACCATTATTAGCAGAACATGATGACTTTGTGGTTTGCCATGCCGGCATCTCTCCACAATGGACACTTAAGCAAGCTCGTTCAGCCGCTCGTGAAGTAGAGACTATCTTAAGCAGCGATAACTGGGCGTCCTTAGTCGAACAGATGTACTCAAACACACCCGATTTATGGCATGAAAATTTACAAGGTATTGAACGCTATCGCTATATTATCAATGCCTATACGCGCATGCGATTCTGCTCTCCGGACGGTCGCTTGGATATGCTTTGTAAACAGCCACCAAATGAGATCAAACAGGACAATTTGATTCCATGGTTCAAACTCAAAAAAAGAGCAAAAGTAAAAAAAACAATTCTGTTTGGTCACTGGGCTGCATTGATGGGTTGTCAGAGAAAGGATGTCATTGGCCTAGATACCGGCTGCGTCTGGGGCGGCGATCTCACCATGATTCGTTGGGAAGATAAGAAATTTTTCACTCAAGCAAGTTTACATCACTAATAAACCCAGATCCTGAATAGCTGCTAACGCAGCTTTCAGGATGACGGTAATAATGGGTTAGATTCTCTCTAACACTGTAAATCTCATATCATACTGGTTCTTCTCGTCGGAAAAATACTCTTCTGAATATGTTTCTTGCCATGCATTTCCCCAATCAGGAAATTGAGTATCACCGTCAACATCCAGATCGATATGGGTAAGATAAAGTTTATCTGCTTTATTTAGACAAGCTTGATAAATAGAGCCTCCACCAATAATCATCACTTCTGGCTCTTCTTTCACAATATCTAGCGCCTCATCGATTGATGAAGTCATCGTCACTCCTGAAAAACTAATTTGAGGATCTCGGCTAATAACAATATTTTGTCGCCCCGGTAAAGGACGACCAATAGACTCAAATGTTTTACGCCCCATCACAACAGGTTTCCCCATTGTACAACGCTTAAACCAAGAGAAATCTGCTGGCAGATGCCATGGCATCTGGTTATCCTTTCCTATAACTCTGTTATTTGCCATTGCGGCGATCATACTTATTTTCATTGGGCATTCTACTTTGAAGATTTAAAGACTCAGTGCGCAGCTATCATAAATCAATTGGCATTAAAAAATCCATTGCTGAACTAAACCACTGAACGACGACGATAAAAGAGCAAGCCAGGCAACGCCAACCCAATAGCAAGACCTGCAATAATAAACATAGCCTTGAGGAAGTTCTCTAACATAATTGAAATAAGCTCTGGTGTATAACCCAGATGATTTATCTCGACCAATGCAATCATGGCTTTAAAGGCAAAAACGCCCGGGATCATCGGGATTAACGCCGCAACAGTAAATACTTTAGGATGTGCGAGAAATTGATGTGACCAATGAACACCTATCATGCCTACAATCGTAGCCGCAAAAAAAGTGGCCCACTCTATCGGTACGCCAAAATGAAGGAAAATAAAACGAGAGCCATGGCCTAATGCACCACCCACAGCACAATAAATAAGTGCTTTTTTAGGTACATTAAACACCAGCGCAAAGCCGACAGCTGGAATCGCAGCAAAAAACATATCATTTAGTAAAGCGAATATAAATTCCATTAGCCTACCCATCCCCATACACCAACCAATGTCATTGCACCAACTATCCCAAGTGAGGTTGCTAATGTAAGCATGCTAGCCATAACGAAACGAGCAATCCCCATATTGATATAGCCTTTGACCATATCTGAAACCGAATTAATTAGTGGAAAACCGGGAACCAACATCAATACTGAAGATGCCATGGCAAGAAATGGCTGATTACCTATGTCATAGATTACCGCTTGTGCCGAAATAAGTGTTGTCACAAAGGCAGTTACCGCAAAGTTAAGCAGAGGGTTAAAGTGTCGATGTCCAATCTCTTGCCTTACGATCATACCAATAGATGAAGCGGTAAAAGTCATGAAAAACACCCACCAGTCGCCGCCCGCCAGATGACTAAAACTGGCACAAGACAAGCCAATCATAAATACAACCAGCCAGCGGTTGTAACGTTCCGGGTTAATGTCATTCAGTCGTTTTTGCGCCAAAGATCCATTTAAGATCCCTTTCTCCATCATAATGCAGATTCTCTGGATTTGAGTAACGACCCTCATATTAATGCCCTTGTCAGCACAACGTCGCGTCGTTGTCATGCATCGATCATTGATAAATGTGGTCACAACGAGTGAGCTGGCGGATAGAGAAACCTCCACTTCTTCAGCGCCACTCGCCAGCCCCATACGACACATAATGTCATTGACTAACGTACTTTCAGCACCATGAGCCAGCAACATTTGGCCTGCTTGAGCGACTAAACGTGATATCTCTCTTTGTCGAACTTCAACACTTAATTGTTTGTCCATTAAGCCTCCTAACTCAACCCTTAAAATATTCCCATATTAATACTAAAGAACAAAAAAAAACCGCAATATAATATTGCGGTTTTTTATTATCTGAAATTAATCACGAACATAGATAACGTGACCATCATCTTCATCATCATCCCAATCATCATCGTCGTCGTCATCTTCGGTAATCACATTCTTACCTGACATGGCATCTTTATGGTAGTCATCCCACATAAAGTCGACTTTCTCTTCTTCAGACTGTTCTTCAATTTCTCTAGGTAAAGTATCCATAAAGTCAGCCAGCTTATAACAAAGTTCTTTTGTACCTTGTTTATTCACCGCCGAAATCTTGAAGTATTCATCTTCCCAGCCTAATGCTTCTAAGATCTCTTGGATCTTTTCATTGGCTTCTTCTTCAGGAAGAAGGTCTGACTTATTGAACACTAACCAGCGTGGTTTTTGCGCCACTTTTTCGCTGTATTGTTCCAGCTCATCAATAATAGTTAGTGCATTCTGTACAGGATCACTGCCGTCAATTGGCAAAATATCAATCATATGCAGAAGTACGCGACAACGCTCTAAGTGCTTAAGGAATCGTATTCCCAGCCCTGCGCCATCCGCTGCACCTTCAATAAGCCCTGGAATGTCCGCAACAACAAAACTCTTTTCCGGAACCACACTCACTACACCTAAGCTAGGAATAAGGGTGGTGAAAGGATAATCAGCCACTTTTGGCTTCGCAGCAGAAACAGAGCGAATAAAGGTTGATTTACCCGCATTAGGTAAACCGAGCATACCGACATCAGCAAGCAACAATAACTCTAAACGAAGCTCTCTTACTTCACCTTTAGTACCCAAGGTTTTTTGGCGAGGGGCTCTGTTTACTGATGACTTAAAACGGGTATTGCCTAAGCCGTGCCAGCCACCTTTTGCGACCATGATTTTCTTACCATGTTCAGCAACTTCACCAACCACTTCATTGGTGTGGATATCCACTGCACGAGTTCCCACGGGAACCTTCATGATGATATCTTTACCACGTTTACCGGTACAATTACCGCCGCTGCCGTTCTTACCACGTTCAGCAGAATA
>ASRM01000146.1_pt1 | contig 12924 bp, 11 predicted proteins | sample 693238 | NCBI WGS metagenome assembly ASRM01 (sample SAMN02169242, study PRJNA158439) | bioreactor metagenome | isolation source: day 74 sample from continuous culture bioreactor inoculated with sediment... | place: Germany: Bremen
CCCCCCGAGTACCATACTTTTGAAGTCACTTGCTTGTAGGCATTTAGATGCAACATTTAAAACCAATATGCTATGTACCTAAATTGGGCAGAATCTATTATTGAGGAACCCCTTTCCCACATGCGGTTATTTCTTAATGGATATTGAACATAGTTGCCTTGATATTGAAACACTCTCCCAATTTGTTTCTCAATCGCTCAATAGTAATGAATCATTTTTACATATGATCTTAGATGTTGTTGACGATATAGAAGCTGTTATTTGCGCAAAGGATATATCTGGTAGACACTATTTAGTTAATAGGTATTACGAACAAGCCATAGGAATACCCCTCTCAAATGTGCTGGGTAAAACCGACCATGAAATTTTTTCATTTTCCCCAGAGATAGCCACCTCTATTCGAAAGAAAGATATTGAAGTAATGGAGAATAAAAAAAAATGCAGTTTCGAAGAAAAAGTTCCCGATATAGATAATAACTACCGGTGGTACTTTACCAACAAAGCCCCCATATTTTCTCATGAAGGTCATGTAACAGGTGTCGTCTGTTTGGCTATAGACATAACTAAACAAAAAATACTTGAAGAAAAACTACTAAAAGCAACTCAGGCCAAAAACACTTTCTTAGCTAAAATGAGCCATGAAATAAGAACTCCTATCAGCGCAATATCAGGTTACCTCGAATTGGCAAAAAATAGCGATGAAGAAAAGTGTCGCTCTTATCTAAATAAAATGACTATTTCAGTAGACCATTTACTTAACCTTGTAGACGATATTTTGGACTTATCTTCAATAGAAGAAAATAAACTTGAACTGAGTACTGTCGACTTTACTGTTCACCACTTATTAGCCAGTGTCATTGATAATCTTCAACATAAAGCCGTAGCAAACAATATTAGTATAATTAAAAATTATGCCACCGATACAAACGACGTCTTACATGGAGACAAAACACGTATAAAACAGATTGTGTTTAACCTGGTATCCAATGCAATTAAGTTTTCTCACGATGATAATGTTGAAATAAGAGCGAATGTCATAAAAACTAAAAAAGCAAATCAACGCAAGCTAATGATCTTTGTGAAAGACCGTGGCATAGGCATTGAGCCAGAGAAAAGAAAACTGGTATTCAAAGCCTTTGAGCAGCTTAATAGTTCAATCCACTTCTTTGAGGGCACAGGGTTGGGGTTATCCATTGTAAAAGAGTTATCTGCACTCATGGGAGGTTCAGTAAAAATATTTTCTCAACTAAACAAAGGCACTATAGTAGCTGTATCCATTCCACTCATGCTAAGTGATAACACATGCGTCCAATCTGAATATTGTGATGACGTAAAGTTAAATAAAAAAGAAGTGGATTTAAAAGGACGTGTTATTTGTGTCGTAGAAGATCAAGCGTTTAACCGAGAAATACTAGAGACCATAATCACACTGGCAGGTGCAAGCTGCATTTCATTTGAAGACGGATCAGACCTAATTCAAGCAATAGAAGCAAACGAAATCACGCAAACTATAGATTGCTTTCTACTGGATGTGCACATGCCTATATTAAGCGGTCCTGAAACCTTAACCAGATTAAGGCAATACCGACAATACCAGCACTCACCCGCATATATTGTCACCGCAGACGCGATAAAAAGTAACCTAGAAGAATATCTCTCTTGCTCACAAAAACTGAGTGGTATTTTCATAAAACCAATTAAGAGAGATGAGCTTATTTCGGTATTGCACTCTCTACCAAAAACTGACCACTTAATTTGACTCAGGAGCTAAAGCTACCCAACGTTTTCTGAAGATTACTGCAATAAAAGTGACTCACTATAAGTCACTTTTATTAAAAGCGCTGAAATGTCACTTAATCCTATAAGTCACATTCACACTGTCTTTGATAATGATCGCCGTATCCTGGTAGGTGGAACTCACACTCGGTTGAGCTTCCATTGACATCGCCTTGTACATCACCGGGCGATTTGGGGTTTTGTCGTAACTGATTTTCCATACACCATCCAGCTGTGAAGCAAAACCTTCGGCCAGAGAAGCCGCTTTTCTGTTTGCATCCTTGATAGCCGCTTGTCGGGCAAGCTCTTGATAATGCTCCCTCTCTTTTACCTTAAGCTGAATATTATCAATGCGGTTGATCCCATCCCCTAAAGCACCATCCAGATAAGCATTTAGATTGTCTAAATTGACCACGGTTACCGTAATCCGTCGAGATGCCTTGTAGCCAACCAACTCTGATTTACCTGACTTTGGGTAATGATACTTGGGGGAAAGATATAGATTACTACTAATAATATCCTCTTTTTCAACACCTTCGGATGTTAATCGATTTATAAAAGCAGTAACAACATCATCAACCCTTTTTTTTGCCTGCTCTGCAGTCAACATGGACTCTTCCACCTGTACAGAAAACTCAGCCATATCTGGTTTAGCGACTATCTCGCCGTAGCCTGTCGTTTCTATATGTGCAAAATTAGGTTCTATAGCAAGGACTTTTGTCGTGACAATACAAAACAAAAGCGGAACGAGTACTAAGATACGTTTCATCAATAATAACCTTCTTGATAAGATATGGGGCTTTCCCCGAGCACGGTGTCTCCCTATCTTAGACTCTTTTTTTCATATGAGTACTCATTGACCCGATGTTTGACACAAATTTTACTCAGTCTATAGAAAATTCACTTCTACTTTCATTGAGGTAAGTGTTCATGAGCATAGTTAATAATGGACTGAGACAACTGCTTGAGTAACCCACTTTCCAATTGCCAGTGGTGCCAATACAGTCGGTGTGGAATGTTAAACTCAGGCGTGATGTTAACTAACTCCCCGGTTGCTAGCTCTTGTTCTATTTGAGGCCGGGGGATTAAACAATATGCATTGCCCAATTTGGCTAATTTCACAAAGGCTTCAGAGCTGCGTACGGTATGTTTAACTACATTACTGATAGATAGAGAAAAGTTTTTCTGAATAAACATCTCATGCATATGGTCATACTGGTTAAACACCACTGCAGGGGCATGTAACAACGCTTCACGAGTAACGCCATGCTGGAAATAACGCTGGTAAAAACTAGGGCTACATACACAAAGGTATTCCATTGTCCCTAAGTAGTCAGCAGAACAACCGACAATGGGTTTAGGCTCGATGCTAATCGCCCCCACGACTTCACCACTACGTAACTTTTCTAGAGTTCGCTTCTCATCTTCTACAATAAGGTTCAGTTCAAGATTAGATTCTGATAACAGTGATGCAAGACTTGGTAACAGCCACGTTGCTAACGAGTCTGCATTCGTTGCCACGGAAAGAGAGAGCAGTTTATCTCTGTCGTTGGCACTTAATTCAGGTAGCAAATCTTGTTCTAATAAGCAAACACGACGATAGAGCCCCAGCAATTTTTTTCCCGCTTCTGTAGGCTTTGGTGGTTGCCCTCTAATCAGTACAGGCTGCGCTACCCACCGCTCTAACTGCTTGATTCGCTGAGAAACTGCGGACTGAGAAATGCAAAGCTCTTCAGATGCTTTTTCAAAACTCCTTTGGTTTATAATCTCATCAAGCGCTTCAATCCATCGATAATCTAATCCCCGCATACGTCCTCCTTCAGTTAAAAATCCATCATAAGTTTAACTTATCAGTGATAAGTATTATTAGTTATATTTATTCAAAGTCTTTCTATAACCTAAAGAAAATCAAGATAAACAAACAACACAGGAGTTTCAGTGAGTTTTTGGATTTTACTTCAAGGCTTCGGTTTAAACGCCGGAATGATCATTCCCATCGGAGCTCAGAATGCCTATGTACTTAATCAAGGCATAAATCGGCAGCACCACATAACCACAGCAACACTTTGTAGCATTATGGACATTATTTTAGTATCTGCGGGAATATTTGGTGGGGGCACGATATTGTCACAAAATCAAACGCTGCTAACATCAGTGACCCTTGGTGGCATACTGTTTCTGAGTTATTACGGTTATCTATCATTAAAGAGTGCTTTTAATCATACCGCAGAGGCTAAAAATAGTGCTGCAATAGTTAAAGGGCGCTTTGCTGTTATTATGGGAGCGTTGGCCGTTACGGTATTGAACCCTCAGGTTTACCTCGATACTGTCGTAATTTTAGGCTCTATTGGTGCTCAATTTAATGGTAACGACCGAATAGCGTTTGCCATAGGGACTGCCCTATCATCGATAGTCTGGTTCTATGGGCTTTCACTTGGAGCCGCAAAATTAGCGCCAACACTGTCAAAACCAAAGGTAAAAAAAGGCATTGATATCGTTGTCGCGGTGATCATGTTTATTGTTGCTATCTCACTATGTAACCAGCTATGGAGTTCATATATAAAATGAAACGCTTAGAAGAGATATATCAGTTTAATCTAGAGTTACTCGAACAGTGCAACATCAAATATAAACAGTGGCAGCATGAACCTATCCTTGATTTTGAAACCGATGAAAGAGTTTCAAAACAGCTTGGATTAACTGGAACCATGAGTAAAAGCTTATTTCTTAAATTGAAAGGCGGCGGGTTTGCGCTATTTCTGACAGAAAAAGATAAGAGGCTAGATAAACACGCAATTAAAAACGTATTGGGAAAACGCGTATCCATTTGCAGCCCAGAAGAGATGACGGCTGAAATAGGCTGCTTACCCGGCGCAGTATGTCCCTTAGGTTTACCCAAACATATTCAAATAGTGGTTGATCAGACAATGATTGAAAAAGAAGAGATTCTTTATACCCCGGGTTATCCGGAAAAGACCTTTGCTTTTTCAGGAAGCGACCTGCCAAAGTTATTAGAGCGTATTGCAAATACAATCCATCTAATCTAAAAAAAGGGGCTAAAAGCCCCTTTCCAATTTCTATGCTGCATCTACTTTATTGAGATGAACATCCATTTGTGGGAAAGGAATTTCAATACCTTCCTTATCCAGAGCTTCTTTTATACCTTGAAGCGAATCAAAGTACACATTCCAATAATCCGAAGTCTTACACCAAGGTCGCACGACAAAATTGACCGAAGAATCAGCCAAGGCAGATACGCCTATTTGAATCCCGGGCTCCTTTAAAATGCGCTGATCTGCTTCCAATACACTCAAAATAACTTGTTTTGTTTTCTGTAGATCCGCGCTATAAGAGACACCGATAACATGATCTACTCGACGGGTATCATGGCGCGAGTAGTTAACTATAGCTCCGTTGATCACCGAACCATTAGGGACTACCACCATTTTATTATCAGGTGTCGTCAGAATTGTCTGAAAAATTTGAATCGAGTCTACCGAGCCGGCTACACCACCAATCTCAACATAATCACCCGATTTAAACGGGCGAAATGCAACAATCAGTACACCAGCAGCAAAGTTGGATAGAGAGCCTTGTAATGCAAGACCAACAGCCAAACCCGCGGCACCGATAACAGCAACAACAGAAGCAGTCTGAACACCAAGACGCCCCAATGCCGCAATCAATACAATAACAAACAACAAGTAACGTACTAACGCATGAACAAAGTCAACGACCGCTTTATCCATCTTCTTCTTATTCAAGATCTTAGCGACGCTATTCGCGATTGCTTTTACAATGATATTACCAATAAACAGGATCAGAACAGCAGAGATAATATTCACACCATACTGAATCAATAATTCTGAATTATTAGTAAACCAAGTCTCAACCATAGAGATACTTTCCGTCATCTCTTTTACCACTGAATCTTCACTAGCCATATTATCTTGCCTTAAACCGTTGTTATCCCTATGGGAATAAATGCATCACCCATACAGGCCAAGCATTAAAAGTGTTATTCGATTAAGATAAACCAACTCAATGAGTAAGATCCAGAACATTAACTGGAAATTAATAATTTAATAGCATTTATACTCAATTAGAAACAATTTATCCCAGCCGAAACAAGTATTACAGGCGTAAAAAAGCCGCTAATTAAAGCGGCTTCAGATATCTATCTAAACGATAAATTATAGAACGTCAATCGCGTTCAGGTCAGCAAATGCTTTTTCAAGACGAGTAACCATAGAAGCTTGACCAGCACGTAGCCATACACGTGGATCGTAGAACTTCTTGTTTGGCGCAGCTTCGCCAGTTGGGTTACCGATTTGACCTTGTAGGAAATCGAAGTTTTCAGCAGAGTAAGTACGGATGCCGTCCCAAGTTGCCCATTGTGTATCTGTATCGATGTTCATTTTGATAACACCGTAACCGATAGACTCTTGGATTTCTTCTTCAGAAGAACCAGAACCACCGTGGAATACGAAGTTTAGAGCGTTAGGTGCAATGCCGAATTTCTCTGCACAGTATGCTTGAGAATCACGTAGGATAGTTGGAGTCAGTACAACGTTACCCGCTTGGTAAACACCGTGTACGTTACCGAAAGAAGCAGCAATAGTGAAACGTGGGCTGATAGCGTTTAGTTTCTCGTATGCGTATGCAACATCTTCAGGAGAAGTGTAAAGCTCAGACGCGTCCATATCAGAGTTATCAACGCCATCTTCTTCACCACCAGTACAACCTAGTTCAATTTCTAGAGTCATACCCATTTTCGCCATGCGAGCAAGATATTGACCAGAAATCTCAATGTTATCTTCTAGAGACTCTTCAGAAAGGTCGATCATGTGAGAAGAAAATAGAGGCTTACCAGTTTCAGCGAAGAATGCTTCACCAGCGTCTAGCAGACCGTCAATCCATGGAAGAAGTTTCTTAGCAGCGTGGTCCGTATGTAGGATAACTGGAACACCGTAAGACTCAGCAACAGCGTGAACGTATTTCGCACCAGATACAGCACCAAGGATTTGTGCGCCTTGACCTTCTAGTTTAACGCCTTTACCAGCAAAGAAACCTGCACCGCCGTTAGAAAACTGAACAACAACTGGCGCTTTAACTTTAGCAGCAGCTTCAAGAACACCGTTGATTGAATCAGTGTTTACTACGTTTACCGCTGGAAGAGCAAATTTGTTCTCTTTTGCAACTTCAAATACTTTTTGTACGTCATCACCAGAGATAACACCAGGTTTTACGAAATCGAAGATCTTAGACATGGAATGAGTCCTATTTTCTGTCGTTTTAAATGAATTCTTGCGAATTTTGCAAACGTTTGCTCCCTACGCGAGCGGCATTCTATCAATAAATAACCAGTCGCAGCAAACGTAAAAGCGGGAATATTCATCCCCGCTTTATAAATAATTATGCTTTAGCACGCTCTTCTAGCATTGCTACTGCAGGAAGTACTTTACCTTCAACGAACTCAAGGAAAGCGCCACCACCGGTAGAAATGTAAGAAACGTCAGCTTTAATACCGAACTTATCGATAGCTGCTAGCGTATCTCCGCCACCGGCTACAGAGAAACCTTCAGATTCAGCGATTGCTTTAGAGATACCTGCAGTACCCGCTTCGAAGTTTTTAAATTCGAATACGCCTACTGGACCGTTCCAAAGGATAGTTTTTGCGTTGCCGATGATTTCAGCAAGGGCAGCTGTTGAATCAGGTCCAAGGTCAAAAATCATGTCGTCGTCTTGAACATCAGCAACGTTTTTGATTTCTGCTTCTGCATTCTCATCAAATGCTTTTGCACATGCCACGTCAGTCGCAACAGGAATCGCACACTCTTTCATCAGCTTTTGAGCCGTTTCAACTAGGTCTGCTTCGTATAGTGATTTACCTACGTTGTGGCCTTCAGCAGCGATAAATGTATTTGCGATACCACCACCAACAACAAGTTGGTCAGCGATTTTAGATAGAGACTCAAGAACAGTCAGTTTAGTTGATACTTTAGAGCCACCAACGATAGCAACAAGTGGACGAGCTGGGTTGTCCATTGCTTTACCTAGTGCTTCAAGTTCAGCAGCAAGTAGAGGACCAGCACATGCTACAGGAGCATTAGTACCAACACCGTGAGTTGATGCTTGAGCACGATGAGCTGTACCGAATGCGTCCATTACGAAAATATCGCATAACGCTGCATATTTCTTAGACAGTTCTTCTTCGTTTTTCTTTTCGCCTTTGTTGAAGCGAACATTTTCAAGAACAACAAGTTCACCAGCGTTCAGTTCCAGACCATTTAGGTAGTCTTTCGCTAGTTTAACGTCGCAATCAAGAGCATCATTTAGGTAGTTAACTACAGGAGCCAGAGAGAACTCTTCTGCATATTCGCCTTCCGTTGGACGACCTAGGTGAGAAGTAACCATTACTTTTGCGCCAGCTTCCAAGCACATTTTGATTGTAGGTAGAGATGCTAGAATACGAGCATCTGAAGTTACTTTACCGTCTTTTACTGGTACGTTCAGGTCAGCACGGATAAATATGCGTTTACCTGCAAGATCCAGGTCAGTCATCTTGATTACAGACATTGTTTGTCCTCTCGATTAAATATAAAGTTTTAAACCGCTCGGCATCATGCCAAGCATAGAAATTCTTTAACTGCCTACCTATGTGGGGATTATGTAATTTAATTTCAAGAGAAATTACAAATCTATCCCAAAAACAAATTATTCACATGGCTGCATTATTAGTGCGGTATCCAGCATACGGTTGGCGAAACCCCATTCGTTGTCGCACCAAACCAACATTTTTACCAGATTACCATTACTCACCCTAGTCTGTGACCCATCAACAATGGCGCTATGAGCATCATGATTGAAGTCAATTGAGACCAAAGGTGCTTCAGTATAGTCAACAATGTCACGTAATGTACACTGAGATGCGTCCATTATGGTTTGATTTACGTCATTAACTTTCACATTTGCATTAATTGTTACGCTTAAATCTATCGCAGTAACGTTGACTGTCGGTACTCTAACTGAGATCGCCTCAAATTTGTTAGAAAATTTCGGAAATATTCTTTCAATACCTTTATGTAATTTTGTATCAACAGGGATAATTGACTGACTCGCTGCCCTCGTTCGTCTCAAATCAGGATGATATGCATCGATAACCTGCTGATCATTCATCGAAGAGTGGATAGTGGTAATTGAGCCAGACTCAATACCAAAAGCGTCATCCAGCACTTTTATTACAGGAACAATACAGTTGGTAGTACAAGAGCCATTAGATACAATAGTATGCTCTGGCAGCAAACTTTCATGATTCACACCGTAAATAACGGTATTATCGATATCGCTGCCTCCCGGATGAGAAAAGAGCACTTTTTTTGCCCCTGCGGCAATATGTTGCAAACCATCGTCTCGGCTTCCATATACACCAGTACAGTCCAGTACAATATCAACCTCTAGATCACGCCAAGGCAGCAGATCTATCTCCGCTAAATGCAGGATACGAACCGAGTCAAATTCACCGTTTTGATGATGAATAAATAGGTGTTCTTGATCATTCGATATCTTCTTACCAAACCGACCATGACTAGTATCGTATTGAAGCAAATGAGCCATCGCATCAGGTTGAGCTAATTCGTTGACCGCTACAATTTGAATTTGAGAGTTCTTCCCACCTTCATATAAGGCACGAAGTATATTTCGGCCAATCCGGCCAAAACCGTTTATTGCAATTCTTAGCATTTTATTGTTTTTACACCTAATATTGAATTAATCCATTCCTTTTCAGGCTTGGGGTATGGTAGCTAATTAAGACAGAACCGTACTTCTGAGGTGTCTATTCTAACGCCTTTTATAATAAAGTTTCACCATAATTGAAGGGATATAAAAACCGTGGATAAATGTTTATGCTAGATAGCCATCACTCTGTCGATCGGCAGACCTTTCGTGGCCCACTGGCTTTTATTTTTCTTATCAGCAGCTGCTTTTCTTTGATCCTTATATACAAAACAGGAAGCGATGTGCTCGCACTGGATTTAAACGCCAATGATGGCTATATGCGTTATATTCAGTTCAAAAGCTGGCTAGAATCAGGTCATTGGTATCTTGAACCGATGCCAAACTTTAATCCTCAGGATGGGTTAATCATACATTGGTCTCGTTTTCCAGATATCCCACTGGCGCTGGTGTCTATCGTTGCCAGTTTCGTGGTAGATCTTCAGACTTCCTATGCGTTAGCAATGATCATAGTACCTTCTTTATACTTGCTTGGCATTGTTGCTGCTATCGGTTTTTTTACTTACCGCCTGATAGGAAAACAATATGTTGTCATTGCCTGCTTCTACCTGCTTAGCTCTCACGTTATTACCAAATTTTTTCCCGGTGTCATAGACCATCATAATCTGCAACTTTTATGTGCTGCGTGGTTTCTTGCGCTATCACCGTTAAAAAAGAGTGATTGCAAAAACAAAGAATGGGCGGTACTGCAAGGTAGCCTGCTGGCATTATCCTTTTGGGTTGGGTTGGAGAATCTGATTTTCTTCGCTCTGCTTTCGCTGTCTATGACATTAATGGGCTACCTGAGCTCAAAACGATTCCTTTATTATTGTCGGCTACTCTGTTTGAGTGCCTTGTTCTTTGGCTTAATCGCATGCCTACTGAACCGTCCCATAACCGAAATAGGGCAAGCCCAAGTTGACGCCATTTCCTGGCCTTATTTATTCTGCTTAACGATAGGCGCTCTATTCTGTCAACTCTCAATCCAGACAAGATGGGTAACTCATAAACCTAGTAAATTTATCTTATCAGGCATAATCTGTTTGTCTCTTATCCTATTAGTGACACCCGATATTATATTGGGTGTTTATCATAACTACCCTGAGCTTTTGAACAGATATTGGTTATCACACGTCAGTGAAGCTAATTCAATATTCAGTTACATCGAATTACAGGGTTTTTTCAGCAAACACAATTACGTATTGTTTATGCTGCCCGCGTTGGGTTCTGTTTTTTTTATTCGCAAAAGACCCTCTCTGTTAGTGCTCTATATCCTGTTGATATTCTCTTTACTACCCGCCCTGTTTTGGCAGGTTAGAACCGTATATTTGGCCTATCTCATTTCTACGCCACTTCAGGCGTTTTTTGTTATCTCCTTAAACCGAAAATTGGCTAGTCCTCTTACGCAAACTGTCGTCGCACTGCTGAGCATGCCAATATCCTTGGCACTATTAGTGAGTTTCGCCCACAGCACCCTAGCTGCACCATCCAATGAAAAGGCAAAATTACCTTTGGAAAGATTGAAAATGGTCTCATTGCTCGAGCAGCATCAAATTAATCAAGTTAAAATAGTCGCCCCCATAGATTATGGTGCCGCGATTCTGGCGCTCACGGATAATGCCGTTATTTCAGCTCCGTACCACAGAAATATCAAAGGTAATGAGCTCGCGGCCAGAATATTTACCTCAATGGATAGTAATGACGCCAAAGTACTCGTAAAACAGAATAAAATTGATCTGCTGATGTATGGGAATGATCCTTCCAGCAATGTCTACAAAAAACTGTCTTCTTCCTCTTCATTCATCAATCAACTGGATCAGAAAAAAATGCCAGACTGGTTGGAATTGATTGCCGAGAATGAGCAGGGAATAAAATTATTAAAGGTGCGCTTATGAAAATAGACTGTGATTTTAGTAAGTTTACCATTGCCGTGTTGCTGCCGTGCTACAACGAAGAAGGAGCCATTGGTGATACGATAAGACAGTTTCGCTCAGTTTTGCCAGACAGTGATATTTACGTGTATGACAATAATTCTACCGATGGAACCGTAAACGAAGCGTTAGAAGCCGGTGCGAATGTGAAGTTTGAATATAGGCAAGGTAAAGGGGAAGTAGTTCGCCGTATGTTTTCGGATATTGATGCTGATATCTACATAATGGCTGACGGGGACAACACCTATGATGCAGATGCGGCGCCTAACCTAATCCAGCAGCTTATTGGTAACGATTTAGATATGGTCATTGGCTCGCGCTCTATTGCCAAAGCATCCTACCCTTCCGGCCATATTTTAGGTAATAAAGCGTTCTCTGCATTAATTAATCAATTTTTCGATGCGTCCCTTACCGATGTTTTTTCCGGATATCGCGTGATGAGCAAACGATTTGTTAAAACGATTCCAGTAAGCAGTGATGGCTTCCAGATAGAGACCGAACTCACCGTTCATGCATTGCAACAGAAAATACCCATCAAGGAAGTCCCTACTCAATATATAGCCAGACCAGAAGGGACAGCAAGCAAGCTAAGGACATTTTCTGACGGATTTAAGATACTGAGTTTTATCATATTTCTGATCAGAGATATAAAACCTCTGCTTTTCTTTACATCAATATCACTCTTGCTAGGTTTACTTTGTTTATTACTCGGAATACCTGTCGTCAATGAGTTTTCAGAAACCGGACTGGTTCCTCGATTTCCAACCGCCATTTTAGCCAGTAGTATCGGTGTATTGTCAATTACTTGCTTATTTACGGGGTTGATACTGGATAACGTGAGTCGCAGCAGAGTAGAACATAAGGCACTGATTTATAAGTTATTTCCCCCAGCGAATGACAAAATGTAAGGACGTACACTTGCAAACTATTAATATTATTTATCTTATCATCAGTTGTTTATTCGCAGCATCAGGACAAATACTACTTAAAACTGGCGCTCACAACAGTGTCAATCCGATAGACTTCATTAACTTATGGATAATATCAGGGCTGCTATCCTATGTGGCCAGCACGGTTTTCTGGGTGTACGTGTTATCCGTAGAGAACCTGACTAAGGTCTTTCCATTCACAATGCTCACCTTCATTATCATCTATGTATTTAGCATCTTCGTGCTAAAAGAACACATTCAGTTCAAAGGATATATGGGCATTGTATTGATACTGAGCGGGTTATATTTGGTATCAAAATAAAAAAGAGCCTGTCAGTGACAGGCTCTTCTAAAATGATGTGGCTGATGTGAAATTAAGCGAGTACTTCTTTCGCTGTCTCAACCACATTTTCAACGGTGAAACCGAACATCTTAAATAGCTCACCTGCAGGTGCAGATTCACCAAAGGTAGTCATACCGATAATGCGACCATCGAAACCAACATACTTGTA
>ASRM01000148.1_pt1 | contig 12867 bp, 12 predicted proteins | sample 693238 | NCBI WGS metagenome assembly ASRM01 (sample SAMN02169242, study PRJNA158439) | bioreactor metagenome | isolation source: day 74 sample from continuous culture bioreactor inoculated with sediment... | place: Germany: Bremen
GCGGGTTTTGACAATTTACTTTCAACTGTCTCCGGAGAGGCCGCTTTGCTATCGGATTTTGGCTTCGAGCCAGCTGACGCTTTCTCAGGCTTGCTCGTCGATTTTTTATCCTCTGTTGTTACTGACTCTTTCTCTACCGAGTCATCTTTTGTTGATTTTTCACCTACTTGAGAGTCTTTCTTTTCAGGTTCAATTTGCTGGTTATTTTTACTTGTCATGCGCTTGTCCTGTCATACACTGCGGCAAAATTGCAGCTAATAAATCGGGGTTGGATGCACTGCCCGAAACTAATATTTTAAGAAATCCAAACTCTTGTGCCAAGCATGCAATCCTTTTGCTCGGTACAATAACCGTTAGATGAGTCAGCCATTCACCGTCGGGCATCTTCGCCAGCAAATGTTCAAGCTGCTCTCCACTGGTGATAACAATATGGGTTACATTATTACGCTGCCAGTCTAATAAGGCTCGTCGGCCATCAAAAGTAAGCTTATGGCGTTGGTATACTTCACAATATGCCACTCTTGCCCCACGCTTTTCTAGTGTTGAGTAAATTAACTCTCTTCCACCATTTCCTCTTAATATAACTACTCGTTTGCCATTTAAGTTTTGCAAAACAGGTAATGAGAGAAAATGTTCGCTATCACTGGTTTCTGGATAGTGTACTTTTTGGTCGGTCACATGACTCAATTTTTCAGCCGTTTTTTGACCAATGGCAAGATAAGTTTTATCAACGGGCCACTTCTTTTGCTCAACTTGCAAAATTTTGTCGGCCCACAACACCGCTTGCTTGCTCACTGCAATAATCAAATCGGCACTTTCGAGGTAAGTTGGTAACGGCGCCGTACTACTTCCCTGATAAAATTCAATAAGCGGAAAATGATAGGCGACAATATTCTTAGAGAGAAGCGTATTACAGAGCTCACTTCCCTCAGGATCAGGCCTAGTTACCACTACCGCCATTGTTATTCATGTTCGCTATAGAGCTTATCCAGTATTTCTTTAGCGCCATCGGCCAATAGCTGTTCCGCCAACTGAACACCTAAAGTTTCGCCATCCTCTCGATGACCTCGGATTTCACCACGTACTATTTTTGAACCATCAGGTTCACCGACCAAAGCACGTAACCAAATCTGATCGCCTTCCAGAAGTGAATAACTCCCAATAGGCACCTGACAACCACCTTCTAAACGAAGGTTCATCGCTCGTTCACAGCGAACACGATCAGCGGTATCTGCGTGGTTTAAAGGTTCAAGCAATTTAATCAGACGCTCATCATCCACACGGCATTCAATTCCTACCGAACCTTGACCAACAGCAGGAAGAGATTGCTCTGGCTCAATGAAACTTTGAATTCGGTCTTCCATCTCTAGACGTTTCAGACCTGCAGAGGCCAAGATAATTGCGTCGTAGTCACCTGCATCCAATTTAGCAAGTCGAGTATTCACATTACCACGCAGGTCTTTAACAATAAGATCTGGACGGGCTTCTTTAAGCTGGCATTGACGACGCAAACTACAAGTACCAACGACAGATCCCAAAGGAAGTTCTTCTATTGAATCATAGATATTTGATACAAATGCATCTCTTGGGTCTTCCCTATCACAAATAGTAACCAAGTCGAGTCCTTCAGGGAAAGCCACTGGTACATCTTTCATTGAATGAACAGCAAGATCAGCGCGCCCTTCAAGCATGGCAACTTCCAACTCTTTAACAAACAGCCCCTTGCCACCAACTTTAGCTAGAGGTGTATCGAGAATGACATCACCTTTTGTTACCATAGTAACCAGTTCTACTTCCAGTCCAGGATGAGCGGCTTGAAGCGCATCTTTGACAAAATAAGCTTGCCACAATGCAAGAGGGCTTTTTCGAGTAGCTATTCGAATTGGTGTTGTATCAATCATGAAATTTCCGACGTGTTTTATTAATTCGTAATTGACTAATCCTACCACTCAATTTGGTCGACTAGCACTTCTTGATCGAGGCTATGGTAATTTGTTTCGAATAAAACGCGTTTAGTGAAAAAGAATGTGATGTCCATCCCAGTTATAAGTTACACTAATAATAGATAACCAGTAAAAATTTGATACTCCTCAAACTCAGATTGATGATATGGATGTCAATGTAGTTTCATTAAAGCCACGCGCTTTATCTTTACCTGACAGTGAAAAAGTGTTAAATTGATCACGTTTTGTTGCGCAATTAGAATAAAAACCAAGCGAAACCAGAATTAATCAATCAAGGAACCCCCCTTGCGATCTTATATCCAAACGATAATACAAAGAGTTGATACTCTAAACCAGCAACGCAAAGAACGAGCGCTGGCAGTTATGGATCCTCAAGGTCAACACGTTTATCATCTGATACCTACGCTCCTTCATTACAATCACCCATCCATTCCAGGCTATTACTCCAACACAGTACCTTTTGGCATCGATAGCTATGCGCCAAATGAGGTTCAAAAGGAGTTTATTGAACAGATATCTGCCCGTGAAGGCGATTTAATAGAGTCCGGTAATAAATCAGAAATTCTCGCACTTTACACGATGGGAAGTACCTCTTCGATAGGACAGAGTACCTCTAGCGATCTGGATATTTGGGTTTGTGTTTCTCCTTCTATGGACAGTGAAACACGTTCACATTTAAGTAATAAATGTCTGCTTATCACTGAATGGGCGAAAGGTAATGGCGTAGAAGCAAACTTTTTCCTCATGGATGAAGAACGTTTCCGCAGTAATCGTTCTGAAGAAATGACAGGAGATAACTGTGGTTCATCTCAGCACCTTCTTTTATTAGATGAGTTTTATCGTTCAGCCGTCCGATTATCAGGGCAGCGTCTATTGTGGCAAATCATTCCACCAGAAATGGAAGAGTGCTACGACGAATATGTAGAACAACTTTGTCAGGCTAAATATATAAATTGCAGTGAGTGGATAGATTTTGGTTCGCTAAGCCGAATACCCGCTGAAGAGTATTTTGGATCTAATCTTTGGCAACTGTATAAGAGCATTGATTCCCCATATAAGTCAGTTCTTAAAGCGATATTGCTAGAAGCTTATTCTTGGGAATATCCGCACACTCACCTTTTAAGTATAGATAGTAAGCGACGGTTTTTTTCTTATAAATCCGACTTATACTGCATGGATTCTTATTATCTAATGCTGGAAAAGGTCACCCTCTACCTAAAAAGAATCAAAGATCATAAGCGGTTAGATTTAGTTCGTCGTTGTTTTTATTTAAAAACACACGAGAAATTATCTCGCCCACCAAGCTCCGGGTCCGTTGAGTGGCGTCGAAAAGTGTTGAGCGACTTAATTCAAGACTGGGGTTGGGACAATGAAACCATCACTGAGTTGGATGATAGGCGTAACTGGAAAGTGCAACAGGTTAAAGTGGTTCATCACGGACTGCTTGACGCTCTTATGCTTAGTTACCGAAATCTAATTCAATTTGCCCGAAAAAATGACATTACCTCGGCTATTAGCCCTCAAGATATTAGTATTCTTGCCAGAAAACTGTACGCAGCATTTGAAGTACTTCCTGGTAAAGTCACTTTATTAAACCCACAGATATCCCCAGATTTACACGAACCTGATTTAAGCTTCATTCAAGTTCAAGAAGGCAGGACAAACAAACCCGGTTGGTATTTATTTAAACAGCCTCTGGTTGCTGATAAGTTGATTGGTAGTAAGTGCCTAGAAAATAACGAATATCTAAGCAAACTAGTTGCTTGGTCATTCTTCAATGGTTTGATTACTGAATCTACCCGGTTGCACTCTGTCGTTCGTAATGCAGACTTAGATATTGATAAGTTCTATCAAATGGTCAGTGACTTGCGTAATACCTTCTCGTTACGGAAGCGTCGTCCAACAATGCAAGCATTAGGTAGTCCATGTGAGATTAGCCAACTTGCCATGTATATCAATTTTGAAAATGACCCCACAGCTGACTTGAATGCTCGTTCACTAAAAACTGATTTAAAAAACATTGACGTTTTTAGCTTTGGTGAAGAGCAAAAATGTCTAATTGGCAGTGTAGACCTAGTTTATAGAAATTCATGGCATGAAGTGCGAACTCTGCATTTTACTGGCGAATCAGCTATTCTGGATGCATTAAAAACGGTATTAGGAAAAATGCATCAAGATGCGATTCCACCAGAATCTGTCGATGTATTCTGCTATAGCAAAAACTTGCGTGGCATAATTCGTAACACGGTTTATCAATTATTGGCAGAATGTATCGAACTGCGCCTCAAACCGCTAGAACAACAAAATCGTCGACGCTTTAAAGCGATTAAAATAGCTGAACAGATGTTTGGACTTTTCTTTGAACGTCGTGGTGTATCTCTTCAGAAGCTTGAAAACTCAGTTGACTTTTATCGGAGTATTTCAGTAAACAAACTTAATGGCTCCCCACTTTTAAAATTAGATAAAGAACAAGACTATCATTTACCTGTGGTCATTGATGGATTCGCCAGTGAAGGATTGGTCCAATTCTTCTTCGAAGATACGAATGATGGTTTCAATATATACGTATTAGATGAAGAAAATTCGGTTGAGGTTTATCACCAATTTAATGGTGGTAAAGATGAAATGATCAATAACGTTAATCATTTCTATACATCGAGCCATGAAGGCTCAATCGATAATCACACTCTAATTAACTTTAACCTCCCTCAGTATTATCAAATAGTACATCCAGAGGAAGGAAGTAACAGTTATATTGTGCCTTACCGAAACGATAACTCTCTCCATTCTAAGCCCTCTAAAGCAGTCAACGCTTAACTGAAAATTGGCGCAGTTAAGCGCCTTTAACTACGTCCAGTCGAACAATTCGCCAGAGTGTTTCTCACATTCACTTTTAACAAGACTAAAAAACTCCTGACCTGTTTTGGAACATATCCAACGACCGTCTTTTAAAGAAAAATGAAAACCTCCTGACTTCGACGCTAGCCAAATTTCATGCATAGGCTCCTGACGATTGATAACTATTTGACTTCTATCATCAAATTCTAATGTCAGCACATTACCCATTGTTTCAAAATCAATATCAGCACCCGATTCATCAATGACATCTTCGATTTTATTGAACTGCTCATCGACTAATTGGTGATACTCAGTATCATTCATCCTGCTCTATCCTATTGCTTTTCTTATTAGTAGTGCGATTATAGGGGGCATTGAATCAATAATCACGATATGCACAATGAAAAAAATCATTATTACACTTAGTTTGTTGTCTGTACTAGGCTTGGCTGGCTGTGGAAACACGGGGGCGCTATATATGCCTCAAGAAGAATCACAAAGTGAAAAAGCACAATCGTAATTTTTAGGGAGTAAGAACTTGGATTATTTTAACTATCAGGATGATGGTCAACTTTGGGCCGAAGATGTCCCAGTTGCCGATCTGGAAACACAATTTGGTACTCCACTTTATGTATACTCTCGTGCGACATTAGAACGTCACTGGAATGCATTTGATAAAGCAGTTGGAGAACACCCTCACCTTGTTTGCTATGCAGTAAAAGCAAACTCAAATTTAGGTGTACTGAACACATTAGCACGACTCGGTTCAGGGTTTGATATCGTCTCTGTTGGTGAACTAGAGCGCGTGATTAAAGCCGGTGGGCAACCTTCTAAGATTGTCTTCTCTGGTGTTGGTAAAACTGAAGCCGAAATGAAGAGAGCACTAGAGTTAAAAATAAAGTGCTTTAATGTCGAATCAGAACCTGAGTTAGAACGACTAAACAGTGTCGCTAAGTCTTTGGGTGTCATTGCACCTATTTCTTTACGAATTAACCCTGATGTCGACGCAAAAACTCACCCGTATATATCAACAGGTCTGCGTGATAACAAATTTGGCATCGCATTTGACAGGGCCCCTGAGGTATATCGATTTGCAGCGAATCTAGATAATCTGGATGTTCAAGGTATTGATTGTCACATCGGATCTCAACTTACTGACATTGGTCCATTTATTGACGCGACAGATCGCTTGCTTGCGCTTATTGATCAGCTAATTAAAGATGGCATACATATTAATCACTTAGATGTTGGTGGTGGTTTAGGCGTAGTATATAAAGATGAACTCCCTCCACAGCCTTCAGATTACGCAAAAGCACTGTTAGCTCGCTTAGAAAATCATCCAGATATTGAGCTTATCTTCGAACCAGGTAGGGCTATCGCTGCTAATGCAGGAATTTTGCTTACTAAGGTAGAGTATTTAAAGCATACTGAGATCAAAAACTTTGCCATTATCGATGCCGCAATGAACGATCTAATGCGCCCTGCTCTTTATTCTGCATGGCAAGACATTGTTCCGGTTAAACCGCGTACAGGCGAGGCAACAACTTTCGATATTGTCGGCCCAGTGTGTGAAACTGCTGATTTTTTAGGCAAAGATCGAGAGCTGGTTATAGAGCAAGGTGATCTACTAGCTGTACGTTCGTCTGGCGCTTATGCCTTTGCTATGTCTTCCAACTACAATGCCCGTCTACGTCCAGCAGAAGTCATGGTAGATGGAAACCAAGTTCACCTAGTTCGCAAAAGAGAAGAACTCGCTGATCTGTGGCGTAACGAACATATATTACCGGAGTAACTAAAGAATATGCATTTCCATTTTTCTAAAATGCACGGGTTAGGAAACGACTTCATGGTCGTTGATTGTGTTACTCAAAATGTATTCTTCTCTCCGGATCTCATCCGTCGTTTATCTGATCGCTATACTGGTATTGGTTTCGACCAATTACTTATTGTAGAAGCACCCTACGATCCCGAATCGGATTTCCACTACCGAATATTTAATGCTGACGGTAGCGAAGTTGAACAGTGTGGGAATGGCGCACGTTGTTTTGCTCGCTTTGTCCGCATGAAAGGGCTGACAAATAAGTTCAGCATCAATGTGAGTACCAAGAAAGGCAAGATGGTACTCAAAATTGAAGAGAATGATCAGATCACTGTCAACATGGGGCAACCCGTTTTTGAGCCCGGAAAAATTCCGTTTAAAGCAAAGCAGGTTGAGAAGACCTATATTTTACGCACGCAAGATCACACATTATTTTGCGGAGCCGTGAGTATGGGCAATCCACACGTGGTTACCGTAGTAGATGAAATAAATACCGCTGAAGTAGAGGAACTCGGTCCGTTACTTGAGTCTCACGAACGTTTCCCAGAGCGCGTAAACGCAGGCTTCATGCAGGTTCTAAATCGTAATGAAATTAATCTTCGCGTTTACGAACGAGGTGCAGGTGAAACACAAGCTTGCGGCAGCGGTGCATGTGCTGCTGTTGCTGTCGGTATATCCCAAGGCTTGTTGGATGAAGAGGTCACAGTACACTTACCCGGTGGCGATTTAAAAATCTACTGGCAAGGTCCTGACTCTCCATTATTTATGACTGGACCTGCGACTCACGTCTATGATGGCCAACTCACTTGCTAAACCAAACTAAGAAAAGGAGATATTTTGTCTCAATATGAAGCGGATGAATTAACCGCTGAAATCGTTGCACAGTACCTTCGCGATTTCCCTGATTTTTTTCATAATCGCCGAGATTTAATCGATCAGTTATCGCTCCCTCTTCATGAGCAGGGGGCTGTATCTCTCATTGAAGTTCAAATAAAAAGACAACGAGAGCGAATCGGTCAATTAGAGGACGAAATTACTGAGCTAATGTCTGTTGCAGCAAGCAATGACCACAGCTTTCACCAGTTCATGGGGTTACAGGAAAGAGTCCTAAAGTGTCGCTCATTAAATGAAGTCATTCAGTGTATTGAGCAAACCGCTGAAGCGCTATCACTTAAGTCTTATGTACAGCTAATTGGTGTGCAAAACTCGAAGCATCAATTATCTTTGGAAAACTGGCAGCGATTTTCTACCAATCATTTTAATGGTAAAGAAGCCTACCTTGGCCGACTAAAAAAACAAGACCGCCAATTACTTTTTGGTCATCAACTAACACCGGAAATGGGTTCGTTTGTCGTGTTATCACTATCTCAATCTACATCTCTAGGTGTTATTGCATTTTCCAGCGAAGATGGCGGGCATTTTTTGCCAGCCATGGATACTCTCTTTTTAAGGCACTTAGCTCTAGTGGTCTCACACCTTATCAGTACATTAAATTGGGAAGTAGAGGAAGTTCAACATGTCGTGCAACCCACCTCTGCCTGAACACCTAGCTGAGCCCTTAACTCGCTTTTTGGAGTATCTTAGAAGCGAAAAAGGGCTAAGCCTCCATACTCGAAACAACTACCGTCAGCAACTTGAAATTATCGCAATTCAACTTCATCAATTTGGTATAGAAAACTGGCAGCAAGTGGATAGCTCATGGGTCAGACAAATTACCAGTAAAGGAATGCGGCAGGGAATTAAGGCAACCAGCCTATCCACCCGTCTTTCTTCACTTAGGAGTTTTTTTGACTTCCTTATTCTGCGAGGAGAATTGCAGGCAAACCCGGCCAAAGGAGTAAGTGCGCCACGAAAGCAAAAGCCGCTTCCGAAGAACCTAGACGTTGATGAAGTCGGACAACTACTAAATGTTGATGAAAGTGACCCACTTTCAGTGCGAGATAGGGCCATGATGGAACTCATGTATGGTACAGGGATACGACTAACCGAATTAATTGATATTGACGTTAAAAATATCCAAATTAGCACTGACGAAATTCGTGTTGTTGGTAAAGGAAATAAAGAGCGAAAAGTCCCCTTTTCCGGTGAAGCCAAATTGTGGGTAGCAAAGTGGTTAAAAATCAGGCCAGCACTACTAAAGCATGAAGAATCCGCTCTGTTTATTTCAAAGTTAGGAAATCGTATTTCACATCGTAATGTACAAAAACGCATGAAGGAATGGGGGTTGAAACAAGGTGTTGCCAGTCATATTAGTCCACATAAACTTAGGCATTCATTTGCAACCCATATTTTAGAATCCAGTGGCAATTTGCGGGCTGTTCAAGAGCTATTAGGGCATGAGAACATTTCCACAACACAAGTGTATACACATCTCAATTTTCAACACTTAGCCCAAGAGTATGATAAAGCTCACCCTAGAGCAAAAAAACGAAAATAACCTAATATAGAATTAGCCATGCAAATCTACCGCAATCTCAAAATAATTAAAGCCATTAGCTTTGATCTAGATGACACGCTATATGACAATAAGCCAGTCATACAAAATGTTGAACGCAAGATGATAGAATGGCTACATTCATACCATCCTATTTCAGCTAGCATTACTGTCGATCACTGGCATGCTATAAAACAACAACTTTTAACCATAAATCCAGAAATCAGACACAATGTCACTCTATGGAGAATGAAACAAATTGAGCATGGGTTAATCCATCTTGGCTATCAAAAGCAGAAAGCTATACAGGCAGCCCAGATCGGAATGAAACACGCTTTATGGTTAAGGAATCAAGTTGATGTCCCGGCAGAAACCCACCTAATAATGGAAAAATTATCCGCTCAATATCCATTGATAGCGATTACCAATGGGAATGTAGATCCTCACGCCATTGGATTAGGTCACTATTTTCATTTCATACTAAAAGCAGGCATCGACGGTCGTTCTAAACCATATCCAGACATGTTTGAAAGAGCAATAGATAAGCTAGCAATACCAGCAGAACAAATTCTCCATGTTGGTGACCACCTAATATCAGATGTCTTAGGGGCTAAAAACATGAAATTACAATCTTGTTGGCTCAACAACTCAGGTAAAGATATACGTGAGTTTAACCATGTTAACACTCTGCCCGATATTGAAATTCGACGGTTGAGTGAATTAGCTTATCTAGTCTAAAATAACAAATAATAACCTATCCGGAATGACAGAGTTGTAAGGCATGAATATGGAAGTTAAGCATTTTTTAGAAGCTGAGTTGTTTGAAAAATTATCATCAGAGCCTTCCATTTTTGAATTTCTTCATTCTAAATGTCTTGATGGCCTTTTTTTCCGTGATCTTGAAAGAAATGAAGTCGAATGGATGAGTGATAGTTTTTGGAAGTTGCTTGGTTACGAACCCTCAGAAGTTGACGATAGTATTCAAAGTCGACGAAATAGAATTCACCCTGACGATCTAGTAACTGCACACGAAAACTATGTTATGCACTGCGATGACTCCAGCCATCCCTACGACCAGATAGTACGTTATAAGCACAAAGATGGTTCCTATGTATGGGTTCGTTGTCGAGGAATGGTTATTCGTGATGATAGCGGTAAACCTATAAGGTTATTAGGCGTCCATTACGACGTTACCAAACTCAAAGAGACCGAAGCCCTATTAAAGCAAAAGAATATTGAACTCGAAAAACTGGCCCGACATGATTATCAAACTTCCTTATTCAATCGCTATGCCTTTGCCGAAATTTTTGAACAGCAAGTTCTACTCGCTAGCAGAGAACAAGTTCCTCTATCACTTGCAATGATCGATATTGATCACTTCAAAAATATCAATGATAGTTTTGGTCATCAGCATGGTGACAAAGTTTTAATCGAAGTTGCGCATTGCCTTCAGAGTTTAGTTAGAGACAGTGACATATTAGGACGGTTTGGCGGAGAAGAGTTCATCGTTTTGATGTTTAATACTGGCCATAAAGAAGCAAGACTGGCAGCAGAAAGAATACGTAAGGGCATTGAACATTGCATTTTGTCTGGCACCAAACCTGTCACTGTTAGTGTCGGTATTTCTACATTAGGTGAGAAAAGCATTGCAGGGATCGACCTCGCTCCTTCAGAGATCTATGATGAAATGCTTTCTAGATCAGATAAGGCTCTTTATAAGGCAAAACAAACAGGAAGAAATAAAACCTGTGAATGAGATATTAAATAAAATCACACCAAGAAATTATTTTTATCTAGCATAGCGCACGCAATCGATTACTAGAAAACAATAGATAATTATCGCTTATTACCTTATTTGTTGAATAAGCGATTGCTATTTATATTTAACAAATACACACTTTAAACATATTTAGTTATATACCAATTTAATGCTAGATCAATATCACGATATCGAACCTAATTAGAGCAATTACTTTTTAAACTTGTTTTAAATCAAAATATATAATCCCATTATTATGCCAATCTATTTGTAGAAATTAATAACTATTAACGGAATATTAAAATGGCAAGTGCATTTTTCATCCCTACTGTAAACCTTATGGGCGCTGGTTGCTTAACTGAAGCGACTGACAGCATTAAATCTCAAGGCTTTAAAAAAGGCCTTATCGTTACAGATAAAATTCTTAATCAAATTGGAATCGTAAAACAGGTTCAGGATCTATTAACTGAACGAGAAGTGACAACTGTTGTATTCGATGGCACTCAACCAAACCCAACTATTGGCAACGTTGAGGCAGGCCTTGAGCTTCTAAAAGAAAACGATTGTGACTTTGTTATCTCTCTGGGTGGTGGTTCACCACATGACTGTGCTAAAGGCATTGCACTTGTCGCTGCTAATGGTGGAAAAATTGGTGATTACGAAGGCGTCGATCAATCCGCAAAGCCACAACTACCTTTAATTGCTATCAACACGACAGCAGGTACTGCTTCTGAAATGACTCGTTTTTGTATCATTACGGACGAAGCACGACACATTAAGATGGCTATCGTTGATAAACACACTACACCACTAATATCTGTAAACGATCCTGAGTTGATGCTTGCTAAACCTGCTTCTCTGACAGCCGCTACAGGTATGGACGCGCTTACCCATGCAGTCGAAGCGTATGTATCTATTGCCGCAACGCCTATCACTGATGCAGTAGCTATTAAAGCAATTGAACTAATTCAAGCTCATCTCCGCAAAGCAGTATCACACGGTGATGACATTGAAGCTCGTGAGCAGATGGCCTATGCTCAATTCATGGCTGGTATGGCGTTCAACAATGCTTCTTTAGGCTATGTTCATGCTATGGCTCATCAACTTGGTGGTTTTTATGACCTGCCACACGGTGTATGTAACGCTATTCTTCTCCCTCACGTACAACGCTACAATGCACAAGTATGTCCTGAGCGCCTAACAGACGTTGCTAAAGCTATGGGTGTTGATGTAGAAGGTATGAACGCAGAACAAGGCGCAGAAGCAGCGCTAGAAGCAATAGTTGCTCTATCTAAGGATGTTGGTATTCCAGCAGGGCTTAAAGAGCTTGGTGCTAAAAGTGATGACATCTCTGTGCTAGCTGATAACGCCCTTAAAGATGCGTGCGGATTTACAAATCCAAAGCAAGCAACTCATGAAGAAATCTCTGCAATATTTGAAGCGGCGTTATAAACAATATAATTAACAAAGCAAACCATTAATTAAAGGCACTAATAGAAAGTGCCTTTTTAACACACCCAACATTAGAACTATATGTAATATTAATAAATATGATTTTTATTTCAGCCAACCGTTTGCTAATAATATATAATCAATAACCATCCAGCTTATTTTTATTGTTTATATAGATTCATTAAATACATTATTCATCTATCACCTATTATTATAATTTCTATAACCATAAAACATCAGTATAAATTAACTCTATTTATTCACTATAGATTGATGGTTCTCATTCTTACCATATAGCATAGCGACCTATTTCCAAGCGAACGAAGATCTTTTATCGACTTACGAAATAGGGACCATTTCTATTTCGTAACTGATGTTATTAGTACAGCCTCATAAGGACTGGGTATAACTGAATCCTTACATTCAAGCTTCTCAGCTTCTTAGTTTCTTAAATAAGGGTTTCGTTAACGAGACTCCCTCTTTCGAAGACCCTGTGCCCCCGGCACGTGAGACAGGCCCCTACTCTAACAAAAAGGCTAATATCTACATGGATGGAGTGTATGCCAAATAATGTCGGGAACATTATTGGCACAACTGAACT
>ASRM01000150.1_pt1 | contig 12697 bp, 11 predicted proteins | sample 693238 | NCBI WGS metagenome assembly ASRM01 (sample SAMN02169242, study PRJNA158439) | bioreactor metagenome | isolation source: day 74 sample from continuous culture bioreactor inoculated with sediment... | place: Germany: Bremen
ATCGCCTATCGCCTATCGCCTATCGCCTATCGCCTATCGCCTATCGCCTAATGTCCATAACCCATAACCCATAACCCATTACCCGTTCAATATTTCCAAATACTCACTTACACCTTCTGCTACCGTTTTAAACTCTACGTCACAACCAGTAGCTCGCAGTTTAGTGAGATCAGCTTCAGTAAATTCCTGATAAGCACCTTTAAGGTGTTCAGGGAATGGAATGGTTTCTATATCGCCTTTGCCATGATGTTTAATCACTGCATTAGCAACCGCTCTAAAAGGTTCAGCACGGCCAGTACCACAGTTAAAAATTCCTGAAGTGCCATTTTCCATAAACCAAAGGTTTACTTTGCATACATCACCTACATAAACAAAGTCACGTTTAAATTCATCGCTACGTTCAAACAGTTTCGGGTTTTCACCAGCTAAAACTTGATTGTTTAAATGAAAGGCCACAGAAGCCATGCTGCCTTTATGATCTTCTCGGGGACCATAAACATTAAAGTAACGAAAGCCAGTTATTTGAGATAAGGTTTCACCATGTTCTTCGGCATCAGTCCATAGACGACGCACATAGTTATCAAACTGCTGCTTTGAGTAACCATAAACATTCAGAGCACCTTCAAACTGTTTTTCTTCAATAAAGTTGTCGCTGCGGCCGCCATAAGTGGCAGCAGAAGAGGCGTATAAGAAAGGTATCTCTCGTTCCAGGCAGTAATGAAGAAGCTCTTTAGAGTATTCATAGTTGTTGAGCATCATATACTTGCCGTCCCACTCAGTCGTGGCAGAACAAGCGCCTTCATGGAATACCGCTTCTATAGGGCCAAAATTTTCACCGGACATGATCTGAACCAGAAAATCTTCGCGATCCATGTAGTCAGTGATGTCCAAATCTACAAGGTTTTTAAATTTTTTGCCGTTTTTAAGGTGATCAACCACCAGAATATCGTTGTAGCCTTGTTCGTTGAGTGCTTTGACAATATTGCTGCCAATCATGCCAGCACCGCCAGTTACGATGATCATAATACTTCTACCTAAGGTTCGATAATTGAAGCGATTATAGCAAGGATACATCGTGCATGAAATCAACAATACTTATCGTTTATGAATATGGCGGATGGGGGCAAGTTTGTAATAAGTGGCGAAATTTCGGTGGCTTATATTGATAGTTGCATTATCGGTGTGTGGTTTATGTAAATAACTGTAATGTTAATATAGGTAGCTAACCTTATTTTTATAAAAGAGAGATCTGGGTTCCAGTGTTGTGACTGCAAAAAAACACCCTCGTAAATTACAAGAGTAAATAGATATATTACACCCGTAAAGTTCTACCTGTTCTTGCTTTAACCTGCTGATAAAATAGAAATAGAGCAAACAATCGCATTCATAATGGCATATCTTTAAGAGCTACTGTACAATCGACCAGATTTTGAAAAATTCAGTTTATTTGCGTTTGGGAGCATGACCCAAGGGCGGTAGCGTACCAAAAAATTTAAGGAATGGCAGTGAACAAGCCTGAAAACCAACCGCAGCATCAAAACCTCCAGCCTCCGATACATCCCTATTATGAGCAAAAATACGATGAAATAGATCTCAGAGAGCTTTTTAAGGCTTTGTGGGATGGAAAGTGGATTATTATTACTTGTACATTGGTATTTTCAATAGGCGCTGTTATTTACGCGTTAACCACTCAGGAATGGTGGTCATCTAAAGCGAGAATAGTCGCTCCTCAAGCTCAAGATTTTGCAAGCTACCAACTACAAGTAAAACAATTTCAGCCCGTTTTTGATGTTTACCAAGAAGATGGTACTGTTTTAGTAAGTAGAGCTTTGAATGGATTAATAGATAATCAAAAGCTGTTTACTAACTTTATAACGGCATTTAATTCTAACGCCAATAAGAAGCTTTTTTTAGACAGTAACCCGACTTTCCAGAAGTTTAAAAATAAGCTTGATGCTGATGCTGATGCTGATGCTGATGCTGATGAAGCTAAGCGTAGGTTATATAGTGAATGGTATGGGAGAATAACAGCCGATGCTCCAGATAAGAATAATAAGCTGTCTTTCGTTTTAAGCATTCAGGCTACCTCAAAAAGGTATAGCTATCAAATGCTGCTTGATTATGTGCAATTTATTAAACAAATTGTTCACCAAAACATGCTGAAAAATCTAGATGTGATGGTTCAAGCAAAAAACTATGAGCTGTTGCAACAAAAAGTTGCATTAAGTAGCCAAGCGAAACTGAGATTAGATATTGAGGCTAAGCGTGCTAAATATGCCCTAGAGATTGCAAAAGCGGCAAGCATTAATCATCCAGTACAAAATTTAGGCGAAAATGAATTATTTGCCATTAACTTAGGTAGTAAGGCAATTGAGGCAAAAATTAAAGCACTAGAGAGTGTTAAAAATTTAGGGGTAATTGAGCCGAGGTTACAACAAATTGACGCTAAGTTATCGCTACTTAATAAGACAGAAATCGATCAAAGTATAGAGTATCAAACATTTCAATACTTAGAAGAACCTGAACAAGGCATCTCTAGAGACAAACCTAAAAGATCTTTAATTGCTGTGCTCGGCTGTTTGTTGGGTGGAATGTTAGGTGTAGCAATAGTATTGGTACGGTTTACTTTTGGAAAGACAGATGTTTAATTGTTTTTAGAATGCAACAAACACCAGAAACCTATTGGGGGGGAGAAAATAACCCCAAAAAAGAATTACAATGAGGTAGTAAAAGTTAACTGTCTCAAATGAATGAGAAGTGTCTCAGTATGAGTGAAATGGCTGAGATGAAAAGCTTAAAAACTAAGAGAATACCCACCATGTTGGAAATAGAAAATATAAAAATAGCGATAATCGGCCAGGGCTATGTTGGCTTGCCCTTAGCTGTCGAGTTTGGGAGAAAATACCCGACGATAGGCTTTGATATTAATGCTAATCGTGTACAGGAGCTAAGCGATGGCGTAGACAACACGCTTGAGTGTACTACAGAGCAGATCAAGTCTTCGACCAAACTAATGTTCACTGCTCAACTTGAAGATATCAAATCAGCGAATTTTTATGTTGTGACAGTTCCAACGCCAATCACGGATGAAAATGCTCCAGATTTAACACCGCTTAGAAATGCCTCTGAATCTTTAGCGACAGTCATTTCAAAAGGTGATGTGGTCGTATTTGAATCCACAGTTTATCCTGGTGCAACTGAAGAAGTATGCCTGCCAATAATTGAAAAACTATCGGGTCTTAAGTTTAATCATGATTTCTTCGCAGGTTATAGCCCAGAGCGTATTAACCCAGGCGACAAGGTGAACACACTGACAAAAATCATGAAAATCACGTCTGGCTCTACACCTGAAGTAGGTGATTATGTGGATACTGTTTACAGTAGTATTATTATGGCTGGTACCCACAAAGCTTCTTCAATTCAGGTTGCTGAAGCTGCTAAGGTGATTGAGAATACGCAACGTGACTTGAACATTGCCATTATTAACGAATTTGCTAAGATTTTCAACCGTTTAGACATTGATACTGAAGAGGTCTTAAAAGCAGCCGGTACTAAATGGAATTTCTTGCATTTTAAACCAGGATTGGTTGGTGGGCACTGTATTAGTGTCGATCCTTACTATCTAACTTACAAAGCGAAAGAAGCTGGCTATTCACCAGAGGTTATTCTTGCAGGTCGCCGTATTAACGATGGTATGGGAAGCTACGTTGCGACAGAAATGGTTAAAAAACTGTCTAAACAAAAAATCCATATTGATGAAGCAAAAGTGTTGGTTCTTGGTTTTACTTTTAAGGGGGATTGCCCAGATGTACGCAATACCAAAATTATTGATGTGGTTAATGAGCTGAAGGAGTTTAATATCAATGTTGATGTGTATGATAGCTGGGCAAGTGTAGAAGAAGTTAAACACGAGTACGGCCTCGATTTAATTAGCGAACTTCAAAATGAGGCCTATGACGGTATTGTTTTAGCAGTTGACCATGATGAGTTTAAGCAAATGGGTATTGAAGAAGTGCGAGCTTTAGGTAAAAAGAATCACGTTGTATATGACGTAAAGTATGTATTTGAACCTGGTGTTGCTGATATTCGCTTGTAAGGAAAAAACAATGAAAAAATTTGCCTTAATTGGTACTGGTGGATACATTGCTCCACGCCATCTCAATGCTATTAAAGATACTGGTAATACACTAGAAGTAGCGATGGATGTGAATGACTCTGTTGGTATTATGGATATGCATTTCCCCGAGTCAGAGTTCTTTACGGAATTTGAAGACTTTGCTGCTTTTGTTGAGGATGAGGCGCTTAAAGGTAATAAGCTGGATTACATTTCAATTTGTACTCCAAACTATCTTCATGCTCCCCAAATGAAGTTTGCCCTTAAAAATGGTATTGACGTAATTTGTGAGAAACCGCTAGTGCTAAACTCCGAAGAGCTAAATACGTTAAAAATGTATGAAGAGAAGTATGGAGCGAAAGTTAACAGCATTCTCCAACTCCGGCTTCACCCATCTATCATAGCCTTACGTGAAAAAGTTCAAAATTCACCTAAAGATAAAGTGTTTGATGTAGAGCTAACTTACATGACATCACGTGGTAAGTGGTATTTAAAATCATGGAAAGGTGTGAACGATAAGTCTGGCGGCGTAGCAACTAACGTTGGCGTGCACTTCTTTGATATGTTGCACTTTATCTTTGGTGATATCAAAACCAATGAAGTCCACTACAAAGATGAACAAACTGTTGCGGGCTATTTGGAGTATGAGCGAGCACGTGTTAAGTGGTTCCTATCAATTGATGCTAATCATTTGCCCGAAAATGCTGTTCAAGGTGAGAAGAAAACATATCGCAGTATTATGATTGGTGATGAAGAACTAGAGTTCTCTGGCGGTTTTACTGATCTTCATACTCAAAGTTATCTAAACGTAATTGATGGCAATGGTTATGGCCTAGAAGAGAATCGCGCGGCAATCGAAACAGTTGAGAAAATTCGAGACCAATCGATTATTAACAATACTAATAAATACCACCCATTACTTAACAACATTATTAAGTAGTTATGAACATGGATTATACGAAGCACGAAACTGCCATTGTCGATGATGGTGCGAAAATTGGTAATGGCTCAAGAGTGTGGCACTGGGCCCATGTTTGTGGTAGTGCAAAAATAGGCGAGGGAGTGTCCCTTGGGCAAAATGTATTTGTAGGTAACAAAGTCACTATTGGTGACAATTGTAAAATTCAGAACAACGTTTCTGTCTACGACAATGTTCATTTAGAGGAAGGCGTATTCTGTGGGCCAAGTATGGTCTTTACCAACGTATATAATCCACGTTCTTTAGTTGAACGCAAAGATGAATACCGTGACACCATTATTAAAAAAGGGGCGACCCTTGGGGCCAATTGCACTATTGTTTGTGGTATCACCGTGGGTGAGTATGCATTCGTTGGTGCGGGTACGGTAGTAAACAAAGACGTTAAGCCTTTTGCGCTGATGGTCGGTGTTCCAGCAAAACAAATCGGTTGGATGAGCGCATATGGCGAAAAGCTTGATTTGCCTTTAAATGGCAATGCGCAAACGGTATGCGATAGTACCAATGACGAATATCAATTGATTGACGGCCAAATCTTTAGAAAGGTAAGCAGTAATGATTAAACAAGTCCCTTTTATTGACTTAAAAACACAGTATGAGCACCTTAAAGATAAAATTGATACTAGAATAGCAGAAGTACTTGAACATGGTAAATATATCATGGGACCAGAGGTGGCTGAATTAGAAAAAAAACTAGCGGATTACGTAGGGGTTAAACATGCGGTTACTTGCGCTAATGGTACGGATGCATTAACGCTTGCGTTGATGGTACTAGATGTTAAAGAGGGTGATGCGGTTTTCTGCCCTACATTTACCTTTTTTGCATCTGCCGAAACGATAGCTTTTGCTAACGCAACTCCAGTATTTGTTGATTCTGATGAAGATACCTTCAACATTTGTCCTTTTGATTTAGAACGCCGCATAGAAGTTGTTATAGCTAAAGGTCAGCTTAAACCTAAAGCTATTATCGCTGTTGACTTGTTTGGCCTACCTGCCGATTACGAAAAAATTGCAGCGATTGCCAAAAAGTACGGTATGAAAGTCATTGAAGATGCTGCTCAAGGATTTGGAGGAAGCATCAATGGAAAGAGAGCGGGTAGTTTTGGAGATATAGCGACAACAAGTTTCTTCCCTGCTAAACCATTGGGTTGTTACGGAGATGGTGGTGCTATCTTTACCGATAATGATAAATATGCTGAACTCCTCAAGTCATATAGAGTTCATGGAAAAGGCGAAGATAAATATGACAACATTCGAATTGGTGTTAATAGTCGTTTAGATACAATACAGGCAGCTATTTTGATTGAAAAATTAGAGGCTTTCCCACAGGAGTTGATTCGCCGAAATAACTATGCGAATGACTATAACGAAGAATTAAGAAACAAGTTTATTACACCTCGGGTACCAGCTGGTTATTATAGCTCTTGGGCTCAATATACGGTTCGCAGTAGCGATAGAGATGCAGCAATGAATGAGTACCAAAAACTTGGGATTCCAACAATAGTTTACTATAGCAGATGTATGCATCAACAAACAGCATTTAAGAACCTAGATTTCCACGGAGCTGGCTTCCCTGTTGCTGAGAAATTGGCTGCTGAAGTATTTAGCTTGCCGATGCATGGTTATATGAACTTTAACGGTGTTTAAAAAGTATTCTATGAAGAAAATTATTGTAACTGGTGGTGCTGGCTTTATTGGGTCAGCTTTAATTAGACATATTATTAATAATACGCAAGATGTCGTAATTAATGTAGACAAATTAACTTATGCTGGAAATCTAAACTCATTAGATAGTGTTTCAACAAATGAGCATTATTTTTTTGAACAAGTAGACATTTGTGATTTTGATAAGCTGAATGAAGTCTTTAAAAAATATCAACCTGATTATGTCATGCACCTTGCTGCTGAATCACATGTAGATCGTTCTATAGATGGGCCATCTGAATTTATACAAACCAATATAGTAGGGACTTATACTCTTTTAGAGGTGACTAGAAACTATTGGAATAGTTTAGAGGGGAGTAAGAAGGATAGTTTTAAGCTTCACCATATATCAACTGATGAAGTTTTTGGAGATTTGGAAGATACAGGGTGTTTGTTCACAGAACAAACACCCTATGCACCAAGTAGCCCGTACTCTGCGTCCAAAGCATCGAGTGATCACTTGGTTCGTGCATGGTTTAGGACATTTGGATTACCAGTAGTAATAACCAATTGCTCCAATAACTACGGCTCTTACCACTTTCCTGAAAAATTAATACCGGCGACGATTATTAATGCCATTTTAGGTAAGCCATTACTTGTGTACGGAAATGGAATGCAGATTAGAGATTGGTTGTACGTGGACGATCATGCAAGAGCTTTGTATAAGGTAATTAGTGATGGCGTTGTTGGTGATACGTACAATATTGGTGGGCATAATGAAAAAACGAACATAGATGTAGTGAAAAGTATTTGTTGTATATTGGACGAAGTTTGTCCTGTTGAGCAAGAAGGCATTAATAAATATGAAGATCTTATCAAGTATGTTGCAGATAGGCCTGGACATGATGTTAGATATGCTATTGACGCTAGTAAAATTGATAAAGAACTAGGTTGGTTACCTAAAGAAAGCTTTGAATCTGGTTTACGTAAAACAGTTAAGTGGTTTTTAGAGAATAGATATTGGTGGCAAGAAATTCTTGATAATAAATATGATCTGCAACGATTGGGAGAAGCTAAATAGTGAAAGGAATTATTTTGGCAGGGGGAGCTGGTTCGAGACTTCACCCAATAACAAAAGGGATATCAAAGCAGTTACTTCCAGTATATGATAAGCCAATGATTTATTACCCTATTTCTGTTTTAATGTTATCAGGGATTCGACAGATTCTTATCATAACTACGCCAAACGACAGAGCTAGCTTTGAGCGTTTATTAGGAGACGGCTCAGATTTTGGTATTGAGTTGGAATATGCGTGTCAAGATGAGCCAAGAGGTTTAGCTGAAGCATTTATCATTGGTGAGGATTTTATAGGAAAAGACTCTGTATGCCTAGTTTTAGGTGACAATGTTTTTTATGGGCAGAATTTTTCGCCTAAATTGAAGTCGTGTGCAGATAAAGCTAGTGGAGCAACTATATTTGGATATCAGGTAAAAGACCCTGAAAGGTTCGGCGTAGTTGAATTTGATACTAATAGCTTCGAAGTTAAATCTATCGAAGAGAAGCCCAAATTTCCTAAGTCTAATTATGCTGTTACTGGGCTGTATTTCTATGATAATGATGTCATAGAAATCGCGAAGGGAATTAAACCTTCAGAAAGAGGAGAGTTAGAGATCACGTGCGTCAACAATGTCTACTTAGAAAGAAATAGCCTTCATGTCGAGTTGTTAGGTAGAGGCTTTGCATGGCTTGATACAGGAACATTCGATTCTCTAGTAGAAGCTTCACAATTTGTTCAAACTTTGGAAAAGAGACAGGGCTTTAAGATTGCTTGTTTAGAAGAGATTGCGTTCAATAATGGTTGGCTTAATTCAGAAGTCGTTTCAAATAATTTAGGAGAAATGGGGAAAAATAGCTATTCGGAATATGTAGGAAGTATAATTGAAAATGAAAGTAGCATTAAATAGACCGCTAGAGCCAAATCTAAAAACTTTAAATTTTTATCTTGAAGAGATAAATAAAAGAGGGTGGTATACTAATTTTGGCCCTCTGCAACAACAGCTAAAAGATCGTTTAGAGGAGTATCTAGGTGTCAAAAATCTCCTGTTAGTAAATAACGGCACTTCTGCTTTGCAAATATCAGCGTTAACGTTTGATTTAAAGAAAGTTATATGTCCGTCGTTTAGCTTTCTTGCTACTGCCTCGGCATATACTTCGCTAGGAAGGAAGCTTGTTTTCAATGATATAAACACGAAAGACCTCAATATTTCAACGGAAAGCATCGAAAATAATCTATTAATAGATAACGAAGTAGATAGTATTCTGGGAGTACATGTATATGGAAACCCTTGTGATGTAGAGTCTATAAGTGGTATAGCTAATAAACATCATAAAAAAGTTATATATGATGCAGCTCAGGCTTTTGGGATCAATTATCACGGAGAAAGCGTACTTAATTGGGGAGATGCAAGCATATTAAGCTTTCACGCGACTAAGATATTCCACACAATAGAAGGCGGGGGAATAGTATTTAAAAGTGAAGACTCCTATAAGTTAGCTAAATCGATTATTAACTTTGGAATTGATGGCAATCTTGATGACATGGACAAAGGCATAAATGCAAAAATGAATGAATATCAAGCTGCTGTTGGTCTTGTAAATTTGAACGTTATGGATAATGTAATTGAGCATCGTTCAGAGTTATATTCAGCTTATGAGAGCCTATTGAAAGATAGTGTCGGATTAATTGCATGGAATTCTAAGTCAAACTCTATCGGATCTTACTTCCCTATTATTCTAGATTCTCAGGAAAAACTAAATGGGCTTAAGCTTCACTTGATTAGCTATGGGATTGAGAGCCGGCAATATTTTTATCCAAATTTAAATGATGTTTATAGCGGAGATAGCTATACCGTACAAAAAAATAGCTCTTCACTTAAAGGAAGAGTACTTTGTCTTCCTCTTCACTTCTATATGTTATTAAGTGATGTCAAGTATATTACAAATGTAGTGAAGGCATTTTTGTGATAAGTCATATTAAAGCTTTTAAATGGAGCTTTTTTGAGAAAATACTATCCCAAGGCACACAACTAGCAGTAATACTAGTACTCTCGAAAATATTAGGCCCAGAAGAATTTGGTTTGATAGCGCTTTCCGCGCTAACGATCTCGATAGGGTCGATTATTAGTGATGGTGGCATTTATAACGCGTTAGTTAGAAATAAAAAACCTAAAGATATTGAATATAGTACTGCATTTTATATCAATATGGCGCTAGCTATCTTAGTTTTTTTAATCATCTGGACTATTTCAGAAGTGTTGTCATCATTTTATGGTGAACCCGAATTGGCTTTAGTACTTCCCTTGCTTGCTCTATCAATTCCTATTAACGCATCTTCGATAGTTCAAAGGGCTATAATAAATATAGGACTAGACTTCAAAAAACTGGCTAGAATAACACTTGTTTCATCTATTATAGCTGGTGGAGTAGGGATCTTTATGGCAAATAAAGGTTTTGGAGTATGGTCTTTAGTAGCGCAAACACTCATTCAGGCTGCTGTTTCTACGACTTTTCTTTGGCTTAACTCATCTTGGCGACCAATAAGTGGATTCAATATTAGCACCTGCAAAAAACTTTTTAAATATGGCGCTAATATAGGTTTATCTTCGATAATTGATGTGTTGTATTCCAACTTAGTGCTGATGATAATTGGTAAGCTTTATACTTCCAGAGATGTTGGGGTTTTCTTCCAGGCAAAAAGGTTTATTGAAATACCAACTAATACTTTTGTTAGTATAATACAACGTGTTAACCTCCCTGCAATGGCCCAATGTGAGAATAAAGTGGTTCTCCAAAAAATATTTGGGGATAGTGTGATTTTTGCTACGATATTGTATGCTCTATGTATCGGCGTATATACTATAGCGTCCGAAGTGATATTTGACTTTATTTTAGGAGAGGAATGGAAAGGTATTAGTCAAATATCCAATATTTTTGCTATTTCATTTTTGTTCTATCCATTTCACACATTTACGCTAAACTTACTCCAAGTCGAAGGCAGGTCAGACTTATTCTTAAAATTAGAAATTGTAAAAAAGATTACTGGACTGGTTGGGGTAGTAGTATCTTACAAATTTGGAGTTCAAGCTTTAGCAATATCTGTCGCATTTAACTCGTTTATTTCTGTTTTTATTAATGGTTGGTTTACAAAAAAAGCAATTCCTGATATAAGCCTAAATCCATTGAAAGACTGCCTTTTAATATCATCAGTTACATTGTTTTCTATATTAGTACCAAAAAAAATATTTTTTCAATTTGGTATTGAAGTCAATATAATTTACGATATTGTCATTTTTTTACTTTGTTATTCTTCTATTATAAGTGTTTTTTATGCTAAAAATATCTATATATTAATTAGAAGATTAGGTGCATAAGAATGAAAATACTACATATCTTCTCCGAGTCCGTGTATGCTGTTGATTTCATTGATTTTTTAAGGTCAAATCCAGTGGGGGGGCGAGAGCATATATTTATAATTCAAGGTACTGGAAAGACTAATATTGAAGAAGGTATTATATATGAAAGTAATATTAAGTACTGGACTTATAAAAAATACTTCATATCAGCTAATAAGGTAATTTTTCACCAACTTAACAAACCAAGGTTAATGACAGAGCTTTTGCTATTTAGAAGAAGCATTGTAAAAAAATCAGTATGGGTGATTTGGGGGGGGGATTTATATCTGGACACCCGTGATTCCTACAAATATAAGCTAATAGAATTTGTAAGGAAGATATTTGTTCGTTATCTTTCATTGGCAACATGTTATATAAAAAATGATTTTCATTATATGAAAAACAAGTATGAGCCCCCTTTAATCCGATATTTGCCGAGTAAATATCCTGCAAAAATTGAAAATACCGCAGGCACAGAAGTAAAACTTCACGATCCGGAAAAGATAACAATCATGGTTGGTAACTCTGCTTCTCAAAATAACAAACACTTGGAGACGTTGCTCAATCTTAGTAAGTTCAAATTTCATAATATCGAGATTGTTTGCCCGTTGTCTTATGGAGCAAGTTCTGATTATGTAAGTAAAGTTATAGAATTTGGTAAAGCGACATTTAAGTCTAAGTTTAAGCCTATTCTTGAGTTCCTTACTAAAGATGAGTTTGACACTATTGTTGGGCATGCAGACATACTTATAATGAATCAAAATTTTCAAATGGGTGTAGGTACTCAAATTTCCTTTTTGGCTAAGGGGAAAATTGTATATTTGAACTCAACTACAACACCTTACTCGTTCTATCAGGAAAATGGATTTTATGTGAGAAATTTTGATGATATAAATGATATGAACTTTGAAGAATTTACGAATTTAAGTGACGAACAATCATCATTTAATAAGAATAAGATAATAGAAAGCTTTTCTTATCAAGTTGTGAAGGAGGAATGGGATGATATCTTTAGCTACTAATCGTCTTGGTTCTTTGTCTTTTTTTCTGATATCTTCTCTAGTGTTGATTTTACCTGCTTTTTTTAGCCAAAATTCTAGCCATGTAATAGCGTTGGTTTTTTTGTTGGTCTTATTTGTCTCACTTTATATTTTAGGAACAAAGGATATATTTTCCCCTTATTTTTTGTACTCTGCGTTTTTAATCCTTTTACCTGTTTCTTCATTATATTATGATTCTATAGGACTTAATCATAATGATTTTTTAATGGGCTATTTCGACTTATCCAATAAAGAACATCTTCAATATTTGCAATCTAAGGCGTTATTATATTGTTTGTTTTGCTACATATCTTCTACATTTGGCTTCTTTTTATTTGTCAATAAAGATAAACCTGGCGATTACAGTAATGTGAAGGATGCCACATTTTCAACGAAAACTATTCTACCTATTGCTTTTTTATTCTCATTTGTTGGTTTGGTGAACTTTTCTTATAATGTGTTTTTCTTTTC
>ASRM01000153.1_pt1 | contig 12122 bp, 13 predicted proteins | sample 693238 | NCBI WGS metagenome assembly ASRM01 (sample SAMN02169242, study PRJNA158439) | bioreactor metagenome | isolation source: day 74 sample from continuous culture bioreactor inoculated with sediment... | place: Germany: Bremen
TCTTCGTAAAGAGATGGCAAAAGACATTACCGCATTAAAATCCGTGCCTCTTATTGATAAAGATGGATTGGCTTTACGCTTAATTAGCTTGCAACAACAAGTCGATGAATTGCCTCTTGCGAATGCGATTTTGCCAGAGGCACCTATCACCGAGAAGTCAGTAGTCTCGGAGGACATTAATGACTGGCAAAACAACATTGTTACCTCGTTAAAAGACTTTTCTGAGCAATTCATTACCTTTAGAACTCGTGATGGAAACGTCATTCCCTTGCTGTCTCCGAAGCAGCACTATTATTTGAAAGAGAATATTAAAGGCAAAATTGAAACCGCTATTAGAGCTATTTATCAGGAAAACAAAGGGATATACCAAGCCTCACTAAAAGTAGCGGATGAGTGGGCATTGCAGTTCTTCAAACTCGATGATCCAGCAGTAACTCAGTTTAATAAAACCATTAAGCAGCTTGCGACAAAAAACATTGAAGTGAAATACCCGGTTAAACTTGTTTCACAAAAAGCGTTGGCAGATGTGATTAATGAACGTTTGCGCCGTCAGGTCACAAGCATGACTACGGAGGATAAGCAATGATACGAATGATTTTCTTGTTTGTTGTCCTAGGATTGGGCTTATTTGCTGGGACTCAGTTTGCAGGTCAGCAAGGGTACGTTCTTATCTCTGTCGCCGATAAGACGATAGAGATGAGTGTTACAACGCTGGTGGTATTTATCATCGCACTATTGGCTGCCTTGTTTGGGTTAGAACTCATTATCAAGAAGGCGCTTAGCGCCAGCAGTACTACTTGGAATTGGTTTAGTGTTCGAAAATTGAAGCGAGCCCGTCGATATACTAACGAAGGCATCGTTAAATTACTGGAAGGTGATTGGCCTGCGGCGGAAAAAAAGGTGACTCGTTGGGCTAATCATCACGATATGCCTTTGCTGTGCTATTTAATTGCATCAGAAGCGGCGCAAGAAATGGGTAACGAAGAAAAACGCGACCATTATTTGGCTTTAGCTGATAAACAAGATAATTCAACATTGGCTGTTTTACTTACTAAGGCTAGGCAGCAAGTTCGAGATAAAGAATTCGAAAAAGCATTTGATACTTTATCGACGCTCAAGAGTGATTATCCAAGTAATCCAATAGTGCTAAATCTATTGAAAACGACTTATTTGAATCTTAGGTTGTGGGAGCCACTGCTGGAGATTTTGCCTCAATTATCAAAATCAAAGAGCATCGATTCCGATGAGTACACTGCTGTCACCAATAAAGCTCGTTGCGGAATGTTGATTGATATCGCTCAGTCGAAAGGCAGTGAAGGTTTATTGTCTTACTGGAATAGCGTTCCGAGAAAGGCGCGGCAAGACACTTCATTGATAGCCTGTCTGGTTAAGCAACTGATGATACGAAAAGCAGATTCAGAAGCATTTACTATTGTAAAGGAAGCGATTAAGAAGCGTTATAGTGATGACCTTATCGCCTTGATTCCCGAGATGAATTTAGCTGATGACCATCCTGCGATTGTTATGTTGGAAGGTCTGCTAAAGAAAGGTGAGAACAATGCGACAATACATAGCGCATTGGCTCAGTTTGCTTTAAGAAGTGAGAAATGGGAAGACGCTCAGCAGCATCTGGAAACGGCGTTGTCTATACGAGCCAATGTGACAGATTATTCTTATTTGGCAGAAGCACTAGAAAAGCAAAATCTGACACATGCTGCCAATGATGTATCGAGGCAAGCGTTGAAGTTAGTTGATACTAAGTAATTTTCGTTAAACTTCGCAAATAGTGGTTACTTAGGGATAAACCGGTGACCACTTTTATCTGCTTTGAAAACCTTCACGTAGTGTTCAAAATAGTGAGAAAGTTCGGTCGCTCCTTGTTTATCACCCAGAGTATTCAATAATTCTACTCCGACCTCGCAAGTACAAAGGTGTCCGGTATTCTGGTTTCTTCTTAGTGTATACGTGGACTCCTTTACGACATTGAAGTGTACGGTTTGAATATCCTTTAACCAGTGACTGCGTCTTATCATTTTTCCTGCTTCTTGCCATGTAGAATCCAATATAATGAATAAGGGAGTCTTACGGCTGGTTTGATGGCTGGAAACGTTTGTTATTTCAATACTAGTTTCTGAAGGAAAGAGTAACAAGGGCATGAGCTCTTTGCTTTCTAACAGGGTTAATAATGTCGGTTCTGGTGACTTCCTGTCCCATAAGAAGGAGCGACAGTTTGGTAAACACTGTTGGAGTAATTTTCCGGTATTGGTATCTCGGTGGCACTCATTTGGGTGCATGATTAATATTAAATTTATTTCGTTGCTGAGGTGAGGGGTCAGCGCACAAATGCATTGAAAGTGTAAACCACATTCAGGGCACGGTTCTGGTTTCTTTTCTAAGTTAAAATCTACTGGCATGGGAAACTAATGTGTTTTATATAAAATCAGGCCGTTATCGGCAATGTGGTACAACTTATTGTTTATTTTCTCTTTCTCTGCTCGAATGTTCTGACCATTTTGGCTGAAAATGCGTTCAGCGACTAATCTTTGCCCTTGATAATTAGTCATGACCACCTGAACCTGAGTGGGGTTAATTTGTTGCCAATAACCTGTCTCCCTCCGCTCTGCTTCGCCATTAGAATATCGGTAATAGGTCGTCGCCCGGTGATCTTGTTCTAGCGACAGCGAAACCGAAAAGTGGTTTGATTTCGTACTGTTCGCCTGGTAAGTACCTAGCCAGGTAAGGGTGGAATCGATGTTGGATAACGTAGCACAACCGGATTTGCTATTGTCCTTGGCCTTGTATTCAGATGTCCAGCCATAAACCGAGTTGCTCATTGTATCATTGCACCGTTTTTTGGTTAATGACAGGTGTCCTTGCTCAAACTGATACTGTCTTTTTTGTGACGTTAATTGAGATGACGTTATAGAGATGTCTTTCTTCAAATCGGTTTGAGAATAACTGGTTTGATTTTTTGTAAAATCGATCAGCCAAAAAGGCTCATTTCCAAAAGCTTGGGTTGAACGATAAGGCATTGTGCAACGTTGGGGGTTTTCTGTCGAAACCATATTAATGTTTGAGACATTAAAAATTGCAGTAAAATTGCTGTCAAATCCTGAGTTACTAGGTGGACTTAAGCGGCCTATTAATTCTGCATACATGGGTTGATATGGCATCGAGCTCAATGCTTGTACAGAATTGATATCTGGTTTATTTAGGTTGACCCAATATTGACGGTTGCTACCACATGGAGTGAATGTTTGTGCTTCATGACCAATAACCAGTGTACCTCGCATAATGAACCGAGCCGTTTGAGTATTCTTTTTCGTTAGCTGGGTATGTCCGATGGTGATTGGCTGAATTTGTTCTACTTGGCTAAATGAATTGGTGTCTGAAGAACAAGATTGAATTAACCAAATTGACGCCAATAAAGTAAGTGAACGCTTACTTATCATTTGCTCTTCCTTATCATTGAGTTTCTTTGATTATATACGTAAACCTAACTCATTGGCTCTTTTGCGTAAAAATCGCTATTTATTTGCGATAAATAGCGATTTAAAGGTCTTCGATAGTACTAATTTACTCGTTTACAGTAGGTGTTTTTTTAAATACTCAGCCACCGCATGGTGTTCATTTGAACCGATGACTTCATTGTCAGGCAGTGCGAGTTTCACCTTTTCATGTGCCGTTTCCATAACGAGGCCTTTTCCTGCCATAGATAACATTTCGACATCATTCATACCATCACCAAAGGCAATACAATGATCCAACGTCATGCTTAACGATTTGGCGACCGCCTCTAGTGCTGCTCCTTTGGAAACATTATTTCCCATGACTTCAAGGCATTGGGGAGTGGAAAAAGCCACACTAACTTTATCCCCGTATTTCTCATTTATCTTCTGTTCGAAATTGGTCAAGTAATCATGGTCTGGGTGGACAAAAAATATTTTTGCAATGCCAGATTGAGGTGCAGATTCCACATCAAATACGGTGTAATTAAACTTGGAATCCTTATGGTAAACCTTGAGTAACTCATCTTCCTGATTAATCAGCCACTTATCGTTTTGATAGAGGTTAATTCGAACATTTTCATCGTGTTTAACCATGTCAACAATAGGTTGAATTAGTTCTTCATCGACGTCTTTGCCATACATTAATTGATCAGTCATGTCATGAACACGTGCGCCATTAGAGGTGATCATATATGCATTAATTCCGACTTGTTGTCGAATACTTGCAACGTCAACATGATGGCGTCCGGTTGCAAAAATAAAGGTATAGCCTTTGTCGTGAAGCTCTTTTAGTGCTTCCTTACTGATACTACTTAATTGATGGTCGGGAGCAAGTAAAGTGCCATCAAGATCAGAGGCCACAATTTTGAAATGTGAGTGAGATACAGCGGACATAGAACCTTCTTAGTTTATAAGTTTTAAGCAAGCGAGCGTAGTTTACGGGAAATTGGGTATAGAAAAGAGGGTAAAAATGGCTTTCCTCTTTTTAAATCGCTGAAAAAAAACGCATCGTGTTTTCTAGAGCAAGATTACGGTATTTATCTGATTCAAAAAGAATTTCGTGTTTACTGCCTTCAATTATGACAAGTTCATTCTCACTGTTGGTTTTATTGAGTTGGTTTATAAATTTGTGCTGGGCTTGATTGCTCACGATTTTATCGGCAGTACCCTGAAGTAATAACAGAGGAATGTTAATTCTATGAGTATTCCGGATGCATTGCTCTGCAGCAACTAAGCCTTGCCATACCCAACGTGCACTTGGACCTCCTAGTTTAAGTTTAGGGTGCCTTTCATAGAGCTCTCTAAACCATGTATAACGGGGTAGACTTGATGTGAGCGGGTTGATATCGAACGGCTTAGCAAAATAAGATCTATTTTTGGATATATATATTGGTCTATTAAATAGAACTGAAATAACAGGCGTTAAGTATCGCGCTATCGGTTTTTGGTACCAGGGCATAGTAACTCCATACATAGGTGCACTGAGCGCGATAGCATCAAAATTATGCGAGGGGTGATTTTGGATATATCGAGTCGCAATGGCCCCTCCCATAGAGTGCGCGAGAATAAAACGTTGTTGATAACGATTAAGTTTGAAACTGTCCACCAATAAAGCCATATCATTGATATAGTCTGAGAAATCGTCGACATAACCGATTTGTTGATCTTCAACCAGTCTTTCTGACAGGCCTTGCCCGCGGTGATCAAATGAATATACGTCGAAACCCTGTTGGAAGAGATCGTAGAATATTTCCTGGTATTTCCAAGCTGATTCTACCCGCCCATTGATCACTACTACTGCTTTAGTGTGGTTAGGACTTATTAACGAGACCCAAAATAACCGCTTGTCTGATACTCCCTTGATATAACCTTCTTTTCTTTGTTGCCAAAAAGTAGTGATTTCATTTTCCATTATTTCTGGGAATTGGGTTTCTTGGGTATACATACCGCGTTTTATGCCTTGTGTTGGAGTGCCGGGGCTAGGATATCACTCCTAATATCTTGTTTATACGCCTTGTTGCGGTACTTGCTCTTTAGTGCTTTGGAGACATATATGAAATTTTGATGACATTTTGTCGAAAAGCTTGAACAATAGTCGTTTTTAAATAAGATATACGCATGTCCATATATTCGTAGGTGAGCTATATGCTTCCGAGTCAATTTTTTAAATTATTGTCTGATGAAACGAGAGTACGTTGCTTGCTATTAATAGCCAGAGAGGGAGAGCTCTGTGTCTGTGAACTGACTGAAGCATTAGATGAAAGCCAGCCAAAAATCTCTCGTCATTTAGCTCTGTTGCGTCAGTCGGGTGTGCTTGTTGATGAGCGCAGAGGGCAATGGGTTAACTATAAGGTGGCGGAAAGTCTTCCTGGTTGGATGGCGAAAATTGTTGACGGTTTGAAATCGTCAAATTGTCTGAAAGAGCAATATCAGCAAGATATTAAGCGGCTAGCGCTGATGGCAGAACGCCCATCAGTTTGTTAGCTGAAAATGTATTATTTATATGACTTATTAAGAGGTTACTTATGTCTATTAAAGTAGGTATTAACGGTTTTGGCCGAATTGGTCGTTTGGCTCTACGTGCGGCGTTTGATTGGCCTGAACTAGAGTTTGTTTTGGTTAATGATGTTGCCGGAGATACAGCAACGCTTGCCCACCTACTGAAATTTGATTCTATACAGGGAAAATGGCATCACGAAGTGAGTCATGAAGGTAACAAAATGACCATTAATGGTCAGGATGTTATCACGACGCGTGAGAAAGAAATTTCTGCTGTAGATTGGTCTGGGTGCGATGTTGTTATTGAAGCGACGGGTGTGCATCGAAAAACATCGTTCCTTAATCAGTATCTAGAACAGGGCGTAAAGCGCGTGGTAGTTTCAGCACCAGTAAAAGAAGAAGGCATTGCCAACATCGTTGTTGGTGTTAATGACTCTATCTTTGATTCGGAAAAACACAAGATTGTAACGGCGGCTTCCTGCACGACAAACTGTATCGCTCCTATCGTTAAAGTTATCCATGAAAAATTGGGCATTGAGCAATCTGCTTTTACTACTATTCATGATCTGACGAATACCCAGACTATTTTGGATGCCCCTCACAAAGATCTGCGCCGTGCAAGAGCGTGTGGTATGAGCTTGATCCCGACGACAACCGGTAGTGCAACAGCAATCGTTGAGATATTCCCTGAATTAAAAGGAAAAATTAATGGTCATGCGGTACGTGTTCCTTTAGCCAACGCATCTTTAACCGACATTATTTTTGATGTGAAGCGCAATACCACAGCAGAAGAGGTTAATGCGTTATTAAAAGAAGCCTCAGAAGGGGAGTTAAAAGGCATTTTGGGTTATGAAGAGCGACCTTTGGTTTCAATTGATTATAAAGGTGACCAACGTTCTACCATCGTTGATGCACTTTCTACTATGGTCGTCGGAAGTCGTATGGTTAAGATTTATGCTTGGTATGACAATGAAATGGGCTATGCGACCCGTACTGCTGAGTTGGTTCGAAAAGTAGGTTTAGCTTAAGGAAAAATGATGACACATCCAAGTTGGGAATTAAAAGTACTCGAAGGAAACGCGGCGCTGATATTAACGCCGTGTCCCGGGACAAAAGAAGCGGATCTCGCTTCGTCATTGAAAACACTTAAAGAGCAGGGCGTGCTTGCTATTGTTACTGCATTAAATGTCGATGAAATGAATCGTGCAGGAGTTGCTGATTTACCAGAGCAAACAAAAGCCCTTGGCATGCAATGGTTCCATCAGCCGATTGAAGATGACTGTGCACCTGACCATTTGTTTGACGAGCGCTGGGCAGTGATTAGCCCTGAGGTTCAATCTATTTTGACACAAGGTGGAAAAGTGGCGTTGCACTGCATGGGTGGTTCGGGACGTACCGGATTGCTGGCAGCACATATTTTGCTCGAACAAGGGTGGGATATTGAAACAATCAAAAAAGAAGTAAAAGCCCTTCGTCCGGGGGCGTTTACCAAGGCCGTACAGATTGAATACATCGATCAAGTGGCAGCAAAAGTATAGCAACCAGAGCGTTTGGATCATGATGATCCAAACGCTGAAATTAACAGAGATAACTGGGTTAACTTATGATTTCTAGCCTAAGTAAAAGTGTCCGTCAGTATATGATTGTGACATTTAATTATTGGAACTTTACGATAACTGACGGTGCATTGCGAATGTTGGTAGTGTTGTATTTCCATGACCTAGGATATAGCACGTTAGCCATCGCTTCTCTTTTTCTGTTTTATGAGTTCTTTGGTGTGGTGACCAATTTAGTGGGTGGTTGGCTGGGGGCAAGGTTAGGCCTAAATCGGACTATGAATATTGGTTTGGCATTACAGATTATTGCTTTGGTGATGCTGGCAGTGCCAAATGTGTGGCTAACAATACCTTGGGTTATGGCCGCTCAAGCGGTTTCAGGTATTGCAAAAGACCTCAATAAAATGAGTGCCAAGAGTGCGATAAAAACCTTGGTTCCTGATGAGCAACAGGGCGCGCTGTACAAATGGGTAGCCATACTCACCGGCTCTAAAAATGCGCTAAAGGGAGCCGGTTTTTTTATCGGTGGTCTGCTGCTCTCTGTTATTGGTTTTCGCTATGCCGTGCTTGCGATGGCAGCGGTTTTAACTGTGGTATTTGTTGGTAGCCTGATCAGCCTTGAAAGTAATATGGGCAAAGCGAAAAGTAAGCCAAAGTTCAAACATATTTTTTCCAAGTCACCAAGCATAAATATATTGTCAGCCGCCAGAATGTTTCTTTTTGGTGCAAGAGATGTTTGGTTTGTTGTAGCGCTTCCGGTCTATCTCGGAACCGTATTTGGCTGGGACCATTTATGGGTTGGCGGATTTCTTGCCTTGTGGGTTATCGCCTATGGATTAGTTCAGGGTATTGCCCCTAAAATTACCGGTAAAGCTCAGGGGACAGTCCCAGATGGTTCGGCTGCAATATGGTGGGCGGTATTACTGTCTGTCATTACTGGACTGGTTGCTTATGGTGTTCAACTGGGTTGGCAACCAGAGTTTGTTATCATTGTCGGGCTACTAATTTTTGGTGTGGTCTTTGCTATTAATTCTTCATTACATTCTTATTTGATTGTGAGTTATGCGAAAGGTGATGGTGTCTCCCTCGATGTTGGTTTCTATTATATGGCCAATGCAATGGGGAGGCTGATAGGTACCATTCTTTCTGGTTGGATATTTCAAATTGCAGGTTTAGCGGCCTGTTTATGGGTATCATTTGCTTTTCTTGTATTAACGAGTCTGATTTCGTTTTACTTACCTAAGGCTCAGAAAGCCAACGCGGTATGAATGCAGGCGTATTGAAAAAGCTCGGTTTATCACCGGGCTTTTTTATTTCTTACTTAAAGTTGACGATAAAGTGAGCCCGTTTGAATACAATCACCCAATAACAAAAACAGAAGAGCAAAGGCATGGGACAACGGGTATTCTTTTTTGATTTAATGCGCTGTCTGGCCGCGATTGCGGTGATTGCCATACACGTCTTGGCACCCTATCGGCATGAGCTTGGGAGTATTCCTTTTGAACAATGGATAACGGCAATAACGGTAAATAGTTTTAGTCGTTGGGCTGTTCCTGTTTTTATTTTGATTACGGGGGCTTTGATGTTAAACGACAATAGGCCGTTTGACATGAAATACTACATCAAGCGTCGTTTAGCTAAGGTCGTCATTCCTTTTATTTTGTGGTCATTCTTCTATGCATTCCTATCCGGTTGGACGCTCGATGGCTTCAACTTTAGTTTGGTGGAAAATAAACTGGAAAACAGTCTTCACAATGCAACATATTATCATCTGGGCTTTTTCTATTATTTCATTCCTCTTTATTTGATGATTCCCTTTTTCCAGCTGTTAGTCAGAAACGACAATGATACCGCGCTGTATTTATTGGTGGTTTTTTGGTTATTTACTGCAACACTGTTTCTGTTTGGCATTGATGGTTTCTGGAGCAATCAGTTATGGCTTTACAGTGGCTATTTACCCTTGGGGTACGTTTTATATAAAAAAATATCGCTATGTCGGTTGTATCTTTTTGGGTTGACCTTTCTGGGGGCATTTGCTTTGGTCATGACAACGTACATGGTAACTAGCCTGAGTCTTGACGCTGGAACCTATACAGTTGGTCGCTGGTTATCCTATAAAACGATTAACACCATTATCGTCGCTTCGATGGTCTTTGTGATATGTCGATACGTAGGGGATAGCTTGCCACAAAAAATTAAAAGAGTAGTGGTGTTTATCAGCCAGCACAGCTTAGGTGTCTATCTACTCCATCCTTTGTTCTTATGGCCTATGAAAGCACTGTATGGGTATCAGGGGCACCCTGGATGGGTGATTCCTATCTGGGTACTACTGAGTGGAGCTGGTGCTCTGTTACTGAGCTGGCGTATTTCTCTATCTGAAAAAACACGATGGCTTCTGCCTTAACGCTATTAATTGGTAGAAATTACACCTGCTTCACATTCTTTATTCTTGAAATGTAATGATATCAACGTGTTTTCTCAGGAGTTTATTATACTTTTAATTGATCCATTTGAGTTTCGTTTGGATTAGGAATGACAATAACGAATTGAGTGTAGGGGGTATTACAATGTCAGATATTGAGAAAGTAGTCACACGCACTCGCCGTATAGAGAAGTTGCTAAGGGTTCAATATCATGCAGATGGAAAAGGGTTGCATCAACTGGTAACCAGCTGCGAGGAACGTTTACCACATGATGTGATAAGCAAGCTAAGGTATATAGCGACGATACGCAATAGAATTGTACACGAAGACAGTTTTAAGCTTGACGATCGTAAGCAGTTTTTATCGGTATGTGACGAATGTGAAAAAGAACTAACACCACGCGCAAATCGATTTATCTGGAGAGTTGCGATTTCGCTAATGACATTAATAACTCTCGCGGCCCTCGGTTTTTATTATGTTCATTGGGACAAATTGTCATCGCATTTATGATGAAGTGGCGAATCACATCTCGTACCTCTCAATCCTCACACGTATAGGTTAATCGGATGTTAAATATGTTGGCTTTGTGTTTTAAATGGTTTGCGATAATTGATATTTCACTGTTTAGATCCAACTATTAGTAATTCTTGCTGGACTAAAATGACGATTTTCCTACACTGGCGACCTTCGTAACTAAGAGGACGCGCTATGTGGGGTTGGTTGGTAGCAGGGCTATCTGGAATAATTCATATCTCAGCAGTAAAACATGAGAATAAAATTCTTTCCAACGCTTTCAAGCCGATCACTTTATTGTCGTTATTGGCTATTTTAGTTACATCTGGCTTTGAGCAACCACAGCTCTTTTGGGTTGGTTTTGGATTAGTGTTGTCCATCGTTTCCGATCTGCTTTGTCTGCTGAAAAAACCTCAGGTGAAAGCAAGTTTCGCTACCTTATTAATAGCATTTTTAAGTTATAGCAAGGCATTTTGGCTGCAGTTCTCTGGAGAGATGACATGGTGGTTGCCTGCTCTTCTATTTGCTACAGGGATAATGGTGGTTCTGTTATTACTTCCTAAATTGGATACCCTAGTTTTTCCCGTATCTATTATGGGGTTGGTATTGGTTCAAATGACATGGGCCGCGAGTGCAGTCTGGCTGGCGGAACCTACGCTAGGTCATCTATTTGGATGTATTGCGTCTTTTGTGTTTATTGCTTCGACTTTAATCAGGGCATTAAATCAATACAATAAATCTATTATCAATGCGAATGTCTTAGTTACCGCGGGGTATTTTCTTGGGCAAGCATTTGTTGTTGCATCAGTGATTGTTTAACGTTATTTTCCACATCAATCTCTTCTTGGCGTAAAGTTAAATTTAAAAGATATTTTGTAAATTTCACTGTATTCTCTACCTTTAAAATGCTGGAGGGTACAATGACGCAGCAAGTTCACGGTCATAAATTATTAGAAGTTCTTTCAGAGCAATCTCTTACCAAAGATGACTTAAAGGCGTATATTACCGAGCGTTTTGGGAGTGATGTTCAGTTTCACACATGTAGAAGTGATGGATTGGATTTTGATGCCCTTTTCGAATTTCTTATTCGCATGCAAAAAATCATTGCAGTGGAAGGAAAATATACCTCAAATGTTGCCAACCATTGTGCACATTAAGCTATTCTTTTAATAACCTATTTTTCGAGATGTAATTAAAAATGGAAATATTGTCTGCGGCAACTATGCTGTTTTTGATCATGGACCCACTAGGGAACTTGCCAGTGTTCCTTTCCATACTAAAGCATATTGAACCTAAGCGACGTCGACGCATATTAATTCGTGAGCTTTGCTTCGCGTTAGCCATATTAATGGCATTTTTGTTTGGTGGTCAGACAATCTTAAACTTCCTTCATGTCCAACCAGAAACACTCAGTATCTCTGGTGGTGTGATACTATTTATCATTGCAATCAGAATGATATTTCCTCAACCGGGCGGTGTCACTGGGCTTGCGGCTGGTGAAGAGCCTTATATTGTTCCTATGGCTATTCCGATGATAGCGGGACCTTCTGTAATGGCCTCATTATTACTGCTTTCAAGTCAGGAACCTGACCGATTGTGGGATTGGGCGGCGGCGTTAACCA
>ASRM01000156.1_pt1 | contig 12007 bp, 12 predicted proteins | sample 693238 | NCBI WGS metagenome assembly ASRM01 (sample SAMN02169242, study PRJNA158439) | bioreactor metagenome | isolation source: day 74 sample from continuous culture bioreactor inoculated with sediment... | place: Germany: Bremen
TTATTTAACCTTAGCTCGGGATAAGCGTCTTTAGCTAAAACAAAAAGAGGAGCCACTTTCGTGCTCCTCTCTTGATTTAATTAAATCTATTCAGTTTCTTCAGAGTCATTATTATCAGCATCCGCCTTTTCACGAGCTTCATCTCTGTTGGTATAAAAACGAGCGAAGAATAAGCCAACTTCAAATAGCAAACACATTGGGATTGCCAACAAAGTCTGAGAAATCATATCTGGTGGTGTCAGCATCATGCCAACAATAAATGCAACAACAACAATATATGGTCGCTTCTCAGATAGTGACTTAGGATCCGTAGCGCCTGTCCAGCACAACAATATAATGGCAACAGGCACTTCAAAAGCAATACCAAAAGCTAAGAACAGCGCCAATACAAAATCTAAATAGTTGGAAATATCCGTCGCAAATTCAACGCCACCTAATGAAATGGCAGTAAAGAAACCAAAGACTAGCGGGAAAACAACATAGTAAGCAAAAGCGACACCGCAATAAAATAGCAAAGAGCTGGAAAAGAGCAGCGGCATAACAAGCTTACGCTCATGCTTATACAGACCTGGAGCAACAAATGCCCAAACTTGATAAAGAATAAATGGAACCGCTACAAAAATTGAAGCAATTAAAGTTAACTTTAGTGGTGTAAAGAAAGGAGATGCAACATCGGTTGCAATCATGGTTGCCCCTTCCGGCAAGCGCTCCACCAGAGGATACGAAATAAACTCATAAATATCGTTGGCAAAGTAAATTAGCGCTACAAATACGACTAAAACCGCTAATAACGCTCTTAACAAACGATTACGCAGTTCCAGTAAGTGGGTAATTAAAGGCTGCGATTGCTCACCTGAAGACATACTTAACCTCATTTAAAAACAAAAAGAGCTGCATACTTAGCAGCTCTATCGCAAATAGGCTGAACTTAATCAAGGCCTATTCTACTGGCTTTTTCTGTTCGGATTTAATTTCTGTTTTTAGCTCAGAGCTTGCGGATGTACTTGCTGTATTTCCACCAGAGATCGAAGACGTACTGCCACCAGAAAAAGGTCTTTGAACGTCGGCAGCGGCTTGTTTCAGCTCTTCAACGGAAGCTTTTAAGTCAGGGGCAAGGTCTTCCATTCCCATCTTTTCAGCTTTCTTTAGATTTTCCTGCAATTCCTGAACTTTAAGTTCATGAGCAAGCTCATCTTTCACGCCATTGGCCATCGATTTTGCACTACTAATAAAGCGCGAAACACTACGAATAGCAACAGGCAACCGCTCAGGCCCAAGTACAACCAGCCCAACCACAGAAATTAATACCAGTTCCCAAAAACCGATATCGAACACGGCTTATACCTGCTCTTTATCTTTTTTTACTTCTTCAGTAGAAGAAGCTTGTTCTTTTTGCTCTATATTCTTAGGCTCAAAGTCAGCGTCTTTTTTAGCCTCGGCTTCAACACCTTTCTTTTCAGTGTCTTCATCACCCATAGCCTTTTTGAAGCCTTTCACTGCAGAACCTAAATCACCACCCATATTACGCAGTTTTTTAGTTCCGAATAACAATACAACGATTACAGCAATAATGAGTAATTGCCAAATACTGATACCACCCATTCTATTTACCTCGGGGATTTTTAGTGAACATCTAAAATATGCAGACAAGTGTACAGATTATTTACTGTGTACACGCCAACTAAGAAGCCAAAATGTGACGCCTGCGATACCACTACTTAATGCAGGGTAGAAATAATTGCTTAAGATAAGTATTGCGGCGCATATGACTAAAGTTGCCCCAATGCCAAATAACAACTTTCCTTTCGCATGTTGTTTTTTTGTTTCTCTATAACCAAAGTATAGCTGATCCATTTTCTGGTTCATCGCTTTACCCTGCTTAAGGCTATCATAAAGGAGCTCTGGTAATTCTGGAAGTCTTTCAGCCCAAAATGGCGCTTTCTCTTTTACTGCATTGATCACAGCTTGAGGGCCTACCTGATTAGCCATCCACTTTTCCAGAAATGGCTTGGCTGTTTCCCATAGATCCAGCTGAGGATATAGTTGACGCCCTAAGCCTTCGACATAAAGTAGTGTTTTTTGCAACAGCACTAATTGTGGCTGTACTTCCATATTAAATCGCCGAGCTGTGTTAAACAGGTTCAGCAATACGTGACCAAAAGAGATCTCACATAAAGGCTTAGCAAATATTGGCTCACAGACAATCCGAATAGCAAACTCAAACTCTTGAATGTTTGTATCTGCCGGAACCCAACCAGAGTCCACATGCAATTCGGCCACTTTACGATAATCCCGGTTAAAAAAGGCTAGGAAGTTTTCCGCCAAGTAACGCTTATCTTCACTATTGAGCGTACCTACGATACCGCAATCTAAACCAATCCACTGTGGATTCTCTGGATGTTCCGGTTTAACAAATACGTTCCCTGGGTGCATATCTGCGTGAAAGAAACTATCTCTAAATACCTGAGTAAAGAATACACTTACTCCACGCTCGGCCAATAATTTCATATTGGTCCCGTTCGCTTCTAACATTTCGATATCTGAAACCTGAATACCGTATATTCTTTCAGAAACCATTAAGCTTTCACTACTGAAGTCAGTAATCACCTCAGGCACATAGAGTTCTTCACTACCTTCAAAGTTACGCCTCAATTGAATGGCATTGGCGGCTTCTCTGCGCAGGTCTAATTCATCTATTAATGTTTTTTCATATTCTCTGACAACCTCAACAGGTTTCAGCCGACGCGCTTCCGGAGTTGCTTTAGCTATAAGTTTCGCCATTCGATACATGAGCTTGATATCGGCATCAATGACGGGGCGAATGTCTGGACGAATCACCTTTAGGACAATTTCCTGTCCTGTCTCTCTTATTACGGCCGTATGCACCTGAGCGATCGAAGCAGAAGCAAGTGGTTCAATATCAAAATCAGTAAACCAGTTTTCAATTTCCCCTCCTAAGGCCTGCTCCATTTGCTGTTTTGCCAGTTTTCCATCAAATGGTTCAACTTTATCTTGCAGCAGAGCAAGTTGGTCTGCCAAGTGAGGAGGAAAGAGATCTCGGCGTGTGGACATCATCTGCCCAAACTTAATCCAAACCGGACCAAGTTCTTGCAGTGCCAATCGAAGTCTTACTCCCAAAGGCTTATCTGCATGTTTGTTTTTCAGCCAAAATAGCGCTTTACGGGCTAATAGAGGTATTTTAGTAAATTGATGCTCTGGAATAAGTTCATCTAATCCATACTCTAACTGAACTTTAGTGATCTTATATAATCGGCGTAATTCTGTTGGTGTCATGAGTGCTCCAACAAGCGATTAAGCTTAGACTCAAGTTGATCAGTCATTATTTTCACTTCATCAACTTGATCGCAAAAATAGGCGATCTCTAAGGGGGGAGGGGCAATTCTCCACTCCTGTGTCAATACTTGGCCTAAATGATTTTGATGCTTTTGAGTCTGATTTTTAACCCAACAGCCAACACCTTTAGCTCCTTGAACAACAGAATGAGCGACTATGTCACCCGTGAATCTTGACATCCATTCTTCAATGTCCGGTCGGCATGCAGCCATTAAGCCTGAAAACTGTTGGGCCAGTTCAATGTCACCGTCCAATTCTATTTTTCCTTGCTTAATCAACTTGGTAATGTTGTTTTTATTTCTAAGCTCAGGAAGAATGGAAAGATGTAATGATAAATAGCAATCTGGCTTACCTTCGTACCCGGCTAAAACATCAACTTGCTGACTGAATACAAACGTTAGCGTCCGTTTTACTTCGATAAGATGGATCTGCAAAACCTGCCCTTTCAGGCGTAATAAACGACGGCCGTAGTCAGGGTTGTCGTTTATTAATGTGTTAATTGCGGTTTCTATTGCTGCCGTTGCAAATTGCTCAATTGGCATTATTACCTCAGAACTTAAAGCCACGATGAAGAGCGACAATACCGCCCGTTAAATTATAGAAACTGGTTTGCTCAAAACCAGCGTCATCCATCATGCCTTGTAATGTTTTTTGGTCAGGGTGCATTCGGATAGATTCAGCCAAATAACGATAACTTTCTGAATCATTCGCAACCAATTCGCCAATTTTTGGCAATAGGTGGAATGAATAAGCATCGTAAATTTTAGACAGAGGCTCTAAGACTGGCTTAGAAAACTCTAAAACTAATAATCGCCCACCAGGCTTCAACACTCGAAACATTGAACGTAACGCCTTATTTTTGTCGGTTACGTTTCTCAAGCAAAAGCTGATAGTAATACAATCAAAATAATTATCTGGGAATGGCAGTTCTTCCGCATTTGCTTGTACATAATGAACATTCCCAACGATACCGCTATCTCTTAACTTATCACGACCAACATTAAGCATTGAATTATTAATATCGGCTAAAATTACATGGCCTTTTTCACCAACAATACGTGAGAATTTAGCGGTAAGATCACCAGTACCTCCTCCTAGGTCCAAAATATTTTGTCCCGGACGTGCACCACTGCAATCAATAGTAAAGCGTTTCCAAATTCGGTGAACTCCACCGGACATTAAGTCATTCATAATGTCGTATTTGGTTGCTACTGAGTGAAATACTTCAGCAACTTTAGCGACTTTTTCTTCTTTTGCTACCGTTGTAAAACCAAAGTGTGTGGTTTCTTCTTGTAGAGCAGCTGAGTTTATATTTGAGCTTATATCTGTCATTTCCTACCTCGTTAGCAACGCCTTGAACTGTCGAAGGAATTGCGAACAATTAGTTTACTTTATCCTCAGCCTGATGTCTTTCTCCTAAAACATCATTTTGCGCAATTTCCAATACACTTTGGGGTATGGGCCGCTTTACCTCCACCCCAAGCTCCTTAAAGCTTTCTGCTTGCCTTATGACATTTCCTCGCCCTAATGCCAGTTTATTCATCGCTCCCTGATAATTCTGACTGGCTCTATCTAATGACTGGCCTACCTGCTCCATATCCGTCAAAAACAATCTCAGCTTGTCGTAAAGCTTGCTCGCTTTATCTGCAATTATTTTTGCATTTTGATTTTGTCGTTCATTGCGCCAAAGATTATCAATGGTTCTCAGCGCTACCAGTAGTGTGGTTGGACTGACCAGAATAATATTTTTTTCCATCGCCTCTTTTATCAGACTAGGGTCTGCCTCTATAGCAACCTGAAAAGCGGGCTCTACCGGAATAAACATCAATACATAGTCCAAGCTCTGAATGCCCTTTAACTTCTGATAATCTTTATAACTTAACCCTTTTATGTGTGTTCTGAGAGCCAATAAATGGTCACTAAGGGCTGACTCTCTTTGTTCATCATTATCTGCATTAAAGAATCGTTCATAAGCAACTAGCGCCATTTTTGAATCTATAACGACTTGTCTGTCTTGAGGTAAATGAACAATAACATCCGGTTGATATCGCTTACCTGCTTCATCTTGCAAGCTCACCTGAGTTTGGTACTCGTGACCTTCACGAAGGCCTGACTCTGCAAGTACTCGTGCTAATACCACTTCTCCCCAGTTGCCTTGTTGTTTGTTGTCACCTTTTAATGCTTGAGTCAGATTAACGGCATCTCTGGTCATCTGTTCGTTGAGTTTTTGCAGGTTTTTAATCTCGTGAACCAGCGTATGCCGCTCTTTTGCTTCAGCACCAAAATTATCATTAACCTGTTTTTTAAAACCTTCCAACTGTTCTTTCAGTGGGGATAATAGGCCATTGAGGCTCTGTTTATTCTGTTCATCCACTTTTGCGGTTTTTACTTCAAAAAGCTGATTCGCAAGATGTTCAAATTCCTGTTTCAATCTTTGCTCTGCTTTTTCCAGTAGCTGAAGTTTTTCCAGGCTAGACTTGCTCTCTTCCTGATGCCTTGCTTCTTGTTCTCTCAGTGTGCCTTTCAGTTGTGCTGACTCGTCTTTCTGCTTATCCAACGCAAGTAATAACTGTTGCCGCTCCTGATTGAGCTGCTCAAAATAGCGTAGTTTTTCTAATGCAGCCATTAACTTTCCGTGCAACTGCTTGATTTCTATTGCAGCTTTATCACGCTCAACATCAAGTTCATCTAATTCATTTCTGGCTTGAATCAATGCAATGTCGAGTTGCGTGTTTTTCTCAACAATAAGTTGCTTTTCCATATCAGATTTTTGTTCAAACAATTGTTTTTGAAATGCCATTTTTTGCTTGACCCACCAACCACTCGCTAGCGCTGAACACAGCCCGCTCACTAAAATGCTGATAACGATTTCTTGATGTTCTATTAGCCACTGCATGCAACCAACCTGATCCAATTATTTGAGTATTTCGATGGTATGAGTCCACTGGATAAATGTCCAGTTCCGTTTAATAAATGAAGGGGAATTATTAGTGCTTTTTCCTTTAAACTAATAGCTAACATTTCATCATGAAACCTATATCTTGACGCAATTAGAGTATATATTGCCTTCTCTTTTCCTTAGAACATTTGACATAATGATTAACGAACGTCGTGCCCTTGGTTTTGGTATTTCAGCAGTGCTGCTTTGGTCAACGGTTGCCACAGCATTTAAACTGACACTTCAGGAATTTACTCCTATTCAAATGCTTACTGTCGCCAGCTTAGTCTCTGCTCTGGTTCTTTTTGTCATATGTATAATCCAAGGAAAAATAAATCAAATCATACCTACCTTATTCGCTAATCCATTTTACTACCTTTTATTGGGACTCATAAATCCACTAGCTTACTACCTGATCCTTTTCAAAGCCTATGATTTGCTACCAGCGTCTCAGGCTCAGCCGTTAAACTACAGTTGGGCAATAACACTAACGTTAATGGCAGCGGTCTTTCTTGGGCAGAAAATACGTAGACAAGACTGGGTTGCGTGTGTACTCGGTTATATCGGCGTGGTTGTGATTGCCACCAAGGGCGATTTACTTAACCTTGAATTCGAAAGCCCATTAGGCGTTGGGTTAGCGCTGCTTTCAACGATATTGTGGGCTGGATACTGGATACTAAATACTAAGAATAAAGCAGATCCCATTGTCGGAGTACTTTTAGGCTTCTTAATTGCGCTTCCTTTTGCTATCGGACTCTGTTTGTATGAACAATCAAGTTGGGAGATTAGTTTAACAGGTTGGCTTGCTGTTACTTATGTGGGGCTATTTGAAATGGGTATCACTTTTGTTCTGTGGCTTTCAGCACTTAGACTGACCGATAATACGGCCAGAATTAGTAACCTTATTTTTGTTTCTCCGTTTATTTCTCTGTTGTTGTTAGCTTACATAATTGGCGAACAAATCCACCCTTCGACACTATTTGGTTTAGTACTGATTGTGAGTGGATTAGTCTTCCAGCAACAAAAAAGAACCGCTAACCGCTAACCAAATAGTTTATATGCCAACTCATATCCTTCACCACGAATGATATCAATGGTTTCAAATATATCTGGTGAGAAACCGAGCACTTTATTACTAGGGTGAGCCATTACAAAACTCTTTTTCTCTTTCGCTGATGGTAATGAGTCCCAAGCTTTATGAACATCAATCGAAAATCGAATAATATGAGCAAGCTTTGGTGAAATTTCAGCTTTAGACGGTTGATGCGAGTATGCAATAGCTTCAACCATTTGAGGTGGGAAATTCCATGCATGTGCTAACTTAGACCCTAAAGTAGGTACATCGGTTGCCAATATTTCTCTCTGTACTTTTAAAGGCTTCTCTCCCGCATGAACTCTTTTCATTATGAGCTTCGCTTTATCAGGTAAATTAGCATGAATCATTAATTCACCGATATCATGTAGCGTACCAGTTGTAAAAACCTCGTCTCTATTTAAGCCGGTTTTGGAACCCAATCGACTGGCAATCATCGATACCTCAAAGGTATTCGCCCAATAATCTTTAAGGCTCAGTGTGTCCAAATTTGAAAAGACTTGTGAAAGCACTGAAGAACGAACCAATGTCCTTACTGCATTGCTACCTATACGGATAATGGCCTCATTTATCGAAGATATTTCTCGCCGCCCACCAAATTGAGCCGAGTTTGCCATCCTAAGAACTCGAGTACTAAGCATTTGATCCATAGAAAGTTTAATGGCTAACTCGTCGAAATCAAATTCCTCATGGTTCACCATATCGAGCAACTCATGTAGAACTTTTTCAATTCTGGGTAATTCGTCTACTTTAGACAAAAGTAATTCTTGATCCATGAAATACCTCCTTGCATACACTCAATATAGGTCAGATAAAAGGTCTCAGTTATAAAATTTGGTATAAATGATACGAGTAGCAACAATTTTTTATGTTCTCATTGAGTAAGGTAGACTTAAGGTACATCTAAGCTAGCTCATCCACATAAGCCAACCTTGGTTATTCTAATAACAAGATTATCAACTTATTAGAGTCAACGAGGTATTATGAAAAACGAAAAAGTATTTGAGCTTACACAGATTTGTATAGATTCAATGACAACAAACCCACATCCTTCCATTGTGCAGTCCTACTTGGAACAGATAAGCCACACTCTAGGTTACGACTATTTTCTGTTTGGCTTTTCCGCACCAAAGAACATGAATCGCTCAAATCATTTTATTCTCAGCAACTACCCAATAAAATGGAGATTAAAGTACGATGAAAATCAGTATATTAAAAAAGATCCCATCATATCCTATAGCGTGAAAAGCGCATCACCTATTTTATGGAATAAACTCACTAAGAACCTAACTTGTCCCGATGAATTGAAGGTAATGAAAGAAGCGGCTGCATATGGGCTATCTAATGGATTTAGTGTACCCATTCACGGTATTTTAGGTGAAAAAGGCGTTCTTAGCTTTGCTTCTAAAACCAATAATGTGTCGAAAGATATAGTCAATGATATGGCCACAGCTTCCTTACTCTCATTGCGGTTATACGACCTCATTAAACAAAATCCAAAAATCGCTGGGTTACCTCAACCAGTAATAACTTCACAATCAGGAACAAACCATTTAACGGAGAGAGAAAAAACATGCTTAATGTGGGTTGCTGATGGAAAAAGCTCTTGGGAGATTTCACAAATTCTTAACTGCTCAGAAAGAACAATTAATTTTCATCTACAAAATGCTCGAGAGAAGTTAAATACGTATACACGCACTCAAACTGTCTCTCAGGCATTACTTACTGGACAGATATCACCAACCGTAGATTCACCAGTTAAGAGTTATTGAGAATCCACTCATCAAATTCATTATTCATAATGAATCGTAAAGCGACACTTTTTGTTTCTCCTAGTTTATGTACTTTTTTATCACCAAAACGTTCAAAAGGAAGTCCAATCCTTTTTAAAATGCGCTCTACAGCCAGTGAAGTTACCGTAATATATTCATGAACTTTATGTGAATGAGCATATTGCTGAACGCCTTTAAACATAGAGACGGTGATATCACTGATTTTATGGCTAGACTCTACCGACTCTTTGTCCACAGCAAATCGGCTAAGTTCACATATTGAAGGGTCGGAAATCGTAGGAAGTCCACCTTGCATAACGTTAAAAGTGTCCTTCAACATGTATGAGGCTGTTGTAGGTATAATCCGCCAACATCCAACGATACAGGCCTCTTTTTGAACATATATATAGGAAGCCGAAGCGGTATCATACTCATCTTTTTCTAGCCCCTCATCAGAGCTCAATTCCCAGTTCAATCTGCCAATAAATACTTTATGTCGTAACTTTAATACATCATTAAATGTGGCTTTCGGGATATCCGTAAAACTTCCGTAACTAATATCGTATCGCATTTCTCACCTCCTTTATGGAGATGAAAAATTAACAATTACGAGTTAAGTTTTGACCTGTCAGAACTTACAGTTGACTAAATAAAAAGTTAACTTTCAATAAGTTAAGCTCTAATCTTTAATCAGAGTGGTGTTCCCAGATTTTAAATCCGGCTTAATGTAGCCCAATAAGATTGCCTTACTAATTGCTTGATAACGATTTGCAGCATCTAATTTCTTGGTTGCGTTATTGAGATGGAAAAAAACTGTTCGTTCACTGCAATCCAGAATCTGTGATATTTCCCATGTTGTTTTTCCTTCCGCAGCCCAGAGCAACGACTCTTTCTCTCTTTTGGTCAATGCAACATCAGCTTGCTGCTCAGTTCCAATCAGATTAGAAACAGTAGAGAATGCAACAGGAGCTATTGCCTGAGCCCAAGTATAAATGGTGAGCTGTTCTGATTCAGAAAACTTACTTTCTTTTTTCCCCGATGCGAAACTAAGGAGCCCTGCTTCACCTCTATTTCCACGAATAGGAACGGTATAACCACCGATTAAACCGGACTTTTTAGCCTCAGAAAAGAATGACTTCTCAGATAATGATAATTTATTCTTTTGTAAATCCGCCCATGTAATCGCTGCACTATTTTGTAAACAGTGCTTAACCACCGGATCTATGTTAATAAAATCTTGTCTATCATACTTTTCTCGCCACAAATCAGGGTAATTATCCAAAATAAACGGATCACTACGAGTAATAGAGAATGGTACAGACCAACCCAGCAAAAAGTAGTCATAATCAAAAAGAGCGGTTAAGCGCACGAGAATTTGACTTACCGACTCAATACTTGTTGCTAATGATAACTCAGTGACCAATGCGGTGGTTTCATCTAGGTTAAACATCATTTCCACCCAAAACCTGTCGGATCAAACAGGTAAAATTTTATTATTGAAATGCTATTATTTTAGCATCCTATCAGTAAGTGAATATCTCTTTGATTTGGTTAATATCAAAATTTTGACATAGAGCTATCTCTTTTCTGAGTTTAGGGGAAAAATTCCTTTAGGATGGCTAGGTAAATATGCGTCACACATACAATACAAAATTATACGCATATAGAAAACCAATCTACGCTTGTAGATTGGTTTTTTTACTTTATGGGCTAAGCTTACCGAATCTACCCATAGCGCGTGTATGCTCGATGTTATCTATAATTCAACCATTTGAATGCACTGAAACCAAGTATCGATTTTTTCTCATCTAAAAAGAACATAATTGTGAGCTAACCGCTCGATTTTTAACCCAAAGACAAACTGCATCGTAATTTTGATTCTGGTCAAATATTTCTCCTCAAAAATAGATTCTTATATAGGAAGATAATTTAAAGCGAAAAGGCAAAGTTTGATCTAGCACTCACTAAACTGACAAAATTAATGCCTATTTTCATTTAGAAATAGATAGTCTATTAATCTGAATTGATATTCAACTTTCATTTTAGAAGGTTGTTATTTCATTGCCAAATTAAAAAAAACCAAGAATAACACTTCAATAAACAGAAGAAAAAAATATTATTTTTACATAAAAAACGAGAAACAAACAAAGATTTCAATTCTAAAAATTGAATTTCAATCACATTAATTAGCGACTATTTATATTCTTATATGCGCAAACATAAATAACGCAATAAATAAGGGATTTACTATGAACAAACCAATTTTAGTTGTTGCTGTAGGCGGAAATGCATTATTGCAACGTGGCGAGATAATGAGTTGTGACAATCAGAAAAAAAGTATTGGTGCGACTTCTGAAGCTATAGCAAAATTGCATGAAAAGTACCGTATTGTGGTTGTTCATGGTAACGGTCCACAAGTGGGTTTACTTGCTCTGCAAAATCTTGCTTATAAAGATTGCCCCCCATATCCATTCGATGTTTTAGGCTCGGAGACCCAAGGAATGGTTGGATATCTGATGCAACAAAGTCTCAAAAATAAATTACCAGGTAAAAACATAACCACCGTCTTAACTCAAGTAGCTGTTGATGAAAAGGATCCAGCTATTGCCGACCCTAGTAAGTTTATCGGACCTGTTTATGATAAGGACACGGCGGTAGCACTTGCAGAGGAGAACCGTTGGGTTATAAAGCCTGACGGCGATAAATGGCGTCGTGTCGTTCCCTCTCCAGCTCCTAAGAGAGTTATTGAATCTGAAGCTATTAAATGCCTGTTAGCACAAGACCATATCGTCATTTGCGGCGGCGGCGGCGGTGCACCAGTCATTGAAAATGGCACACAACTTTCAGGCT
>ASRM01000158.1_pt1 | contig 11984 bp, 10 predicted proteins | sample 693238 | NCBI WGS metagenome assembly ASRM01 (sample SAMN02169242, study PRJNA158439) | bioreactor metagenome | isolation source: day 74 sample from continuous culture bioreactor inoculated with sediment... | place: Germany: Bremen
AATTGCCTCAAAATGGCTGTTTGTGGCTATCATGATAACGGCGGGTGTCGGTTCTGCTAATGGTATTTTAGTAGCACAATACTGGGGAAAAAATGACCGTGCATCGGCTAGGTCAGTTACCATCATGGCACTTAAATATGGTGCCAAGCTTATTGTTCCCGCTACGATATTTATTACGTTTTTCTCTAGTACGATAATGTTATTGCAAACGACAGATGTTAACGTTATAGATCTAGGATCACAGTATTTGTGGCACGCTTTGCCTGTGTTATTGCTGACCCATTTTATTATTGTCATTGAGTCTAGCTTGCGCTCAAGTGGTAATGCCTTGCTGCCAATGATGTTGGCGGCCATTACAATAGCTATCAATATTGCACTCAATTACTTATTCATTAATGGCGGTTTTGGCATTCCTGCAATGGGCGTTGCTGGTGCAGCTTTGGCCACAAGTATCTCCAGAGCCCTGCAAGTCGCCATGTTTGTCTTCATTTTGTATCGTCGCCGACATTGGTTATTTTCTGCGCCTAAATTAGATTACAGCGCAAAACTTATGAGTTCATTTAGAACTCTAGCCATCCCAACTATGTATAGCGCGGTGTTGTGGGCAATGGGTACGTTAAGTTACCAAATGATATTCGGTCATATGGGGACGACTGAGCTTGCTGTATTTAGTATGTTAGGCCCATTTGAGCTACTTTGTTACTCCGCATTTTTCGGGATATCAACCGCTTGTTCGGTATTACTAGGCCAAAGCCTTGGTCGTGATGATTTTATAGAAGCCATCGCAATGACCCGCTTTTTCATCAAGTTTGTATTGACCACTGGCGTTGTTGTAAGTGTCGCCATTGTTTTGGGTAAAGATCAGGTGATTTTATGGCTGAACCTAGATACTCCGGCACTGCGTGTATTAGCTTCCCCTGCATTGAGCTTATTCGCCATGGTTATCTGGCTGAGAATGCTTAACATGGTCATCATTAATGGAATACTAAGGGCTGGTGGAGAGAACCAGTTCTGTTTGAGAATGGACTTTATCGCTATGTGGATGGTTGGAGTTCCGTTAACGTCTATTGGTGCTTTTGTATTTAACCTGCCATTTGCTTGGGTGTTTGGCTTGATGCTGGTCGAAGAGGTGGTGAAGTTTGCACTATGTTTCCACCGTTATATGCAACGAACCTGGGTTAACAACCTCACCATTACGGCATGATTTACGATATTTACGATACTAAGGTGGGAGAGTCAGGGCCTCACCTTAATTGCTGTGATAATTAATTTGTGTGGTTATATCGTTCGCAGGTAAGCCGTTTTTCAGAGCATGCTGTAATGTATATAGAGTAATTGTAGCTGTGAATCTTCAAAGTTTTTATAAACGGCTTGAACTTTTGATGAGATTCTGGAAACAAAGAGAAAAGTACAGCAGTATTATTGGCAGATGTATTTCGAGCAATTGTATGGAGTATTTAAGGGGAAGTGTAAATTATAACTAAGGTGCTCATCCATTTGACATGCAGAGCCATTTTGATAATCACCTTAGTTAATCTCGTTCAACTACTGAACGGTACTTTATTTTATAGATACAACTTAACGAGATCTGAAGGCTCTAGTTCTTTGCCTTCTAACTCTGCATTCCAGTTTATTCCAACCAAAACACCGTCTTCAGATAGAGTAATTAACCAGTCTTCAACAAAAACATCTAGCGGGATCTCACAAACTTCAAATTCAGCCCACTCTTCAACATTGTGAATTTCAGCGTCTTTTTTATTTGACCAAAATGGCATTACTTCACTATTTTCAAACTCAGAAGAGTCGCACGCCAACCAGTCTTCTTCACTGTTACGCAACCCCCAGATTACCTGAGTTTCTTTGGTCTCTTTGATAAATAACTCAAGGTTTTCCTGAATATCGGATGTAAGATTAGTCATTGTTTTTATCTCTATATAAATTTTGCACAAGAGTACCACTTTCAGTACTATTTAGTAGTTATTTATTCTGTATCTAGTGTTATTTGAACCGTTAATGTCTAAACGGTTGAGTTAACATCTTATCTAAAACCTGTTCTCTTGGCTCCCTGAATTCTTTGATACCAATTACGCAGTTATCATGACCAAGTTTTGGCTGAGCACGATATGTTCTAAATATTTGATCCCAAATGGATAGAAAAAAACCGAAGTTAGAGTGTGTCTCGCGTAAGATAATCGAATGATGGACACGGTGCATATCTGGCGTGACAATGACCTTTCTAATAATCTTATCCAAAGTTAGCGGCATTCTGGCATTGCTGTGATTAAACATTGCACTTACGTTTAATAAAATTTCAAATACAAGAACGGCAATAGCTGGGGCACCAAGTAAAACAACACAAATTATCTTTATCCACAAAGAAAGTATTATCTCTATGGGGTGGAATCTTGACCCCGTTGTTACGTCGATATCTTGATCGGCATGGTGTACACGATGTAACTTCCATAATAGAGGAAAGTGGTGAAAGGTAACGTGCTGAACATAGATTGCTAAGTCTAAAAGTAATACAGATAAAACGATCTTAAGCCACAAGGGGAGCTCAATAAGGTTTAATATACCTACGCCATTGTTCGATGCTATCTGCGCAGCTTGGAAAGCAAGTATAGGCATAACAATAGCGATGCAGAGGCTATTTAAGCCTACTAGGCCTAAATTATTGAACCAACGAATTTTTTTATTCTGCGTCAGCTGCTTGCGTGGCGAAATTAACTCCCATAGAGCAAAAAGACTAAATCCACCAAGGAAAAACAGCAACCGGATTAATGAAGGGTCTTCCATACGGTAATCCATGTAACAATTGATATTAGCCCCACTCTAAGTACAATCGAAAAAATTTTCCAGTAAACCGAACAGTTATTCAGGCCTAATGCGAATTCATTCTATACACCAACTAATAGAAAAACGTCGAAACGAAGCTACGAAACCTTTTAAATCCCGTGGGGCAAAGGTAAAGCGGTGTCAGTATTGCCAAATTGCCATCAAATATTGCATTTGCCATCTTCAACCTGATATTAATTGCGATGTTGCAGCAATCATCTTGATGTCTGACGCTGAAATTCTCAAACCAAGTAATACTGGGCGGTTGATAGCCGATGTAGTGAAAGAGACTTATGCGTTCAAATGGGATAGAACCGTGCCAGAATCCGCCCTTATTGAACTTTTGTCTAGCGATAAGTACTGTCCGGTACTTATTTTCCCTGAGGAATACGTAGAGTGCCAATCTCGTGTTATTGATGATGTAACTACCGTGCAAGAGCCAGACAAAAAGTTGCTTTTGGTCTTTATTGATAGCAATTGGCGTGAGGCTAGAAAAATTTTTCGTAAATCGCCTTATCTGGATCACCTGCCTGTATTGTCTATCACTCCGGATTCTATATCCGAATACATGATGCGTAAATCGGAAAAAGAAAATCATTTATCTACAGCTGAAGTCGCCAGTCTGGTATTAAAAAATGCCAGACAAGAGCACGCCTCAATCATATTGGACTCGTGGTTCAAGGTGTTTCGTGAAAGCTATATGTTGAGTAAAACACGGATAAAACACGATTTATCCCGACCAGTTCTGCAAGCCTACATTATCGATAACAAAGTGGATTAAAAATAGCCATTCGGCACAACATATACAGTTGACTAAAAACAAATATGCTCTGGGTCACGGACTGTATAGGAGTCTATATGGATAATGCATAAGTTTGAATTTTAAGTCCCGGAGTTGGGACTCTTTTTAGGAGAGAATTATGTATTACGGCTTTGATGTTGGTGGCACTAAAATTGAGTTTGGTGCATTTAACGAGAAATTAGAGCGAGTTGCCACAGAACGCGTTCCGACACCAGGTGATGATTATCAAAAGCTGGTAGATACAATTGCTGGAATGGTAAAAAAATATGACCTTGAATTAGGTGTTGAAGGTACTATTGGCCTTGGCCTTCCTGGTATGGAAGATGCCGATGATGGAACAGTATTAACAGTGAATGTTCCTGCAGCTAAAGGCATGCCTCTGCGAGTGGATCTTGAGCAAGCAATAGGCCGTACAGTACGCATTGAAAATGACGCAAACTGTTTCGCACTTTCAGAAGCTTGGGATGAAGAACTGCAAAACGAGAAATCGGTTGTGGGACTCATTCTGGGAACTGGTTTTGGTGGCGGTTTTGTATTTGAAGGCAAGATTTTCTCTGGCCGCAACAATGTTGCCGGTGAAGTAGGGCATATGCGTTTACCGATTGATGCCTGGTTCCATTTAGGCGAAAACGCACCGTTGTTTGACTGTGGATGTGATAAAAAAGGTTGTCTAGACAATTACCTTTCTGGTCGTGGTTTTGAGCAGCTATATGCGCACTATTATGGTGAGAAGAAAAAAGCTATCGATATCATTAAAGCTCAAGCAGAAGGTGAAGAAAAAGCTGTCGCATTTGTTGACCATTTTATGGAGCTTCTTGCTATCTGTTTTGCTAATTTGTTTACCGCTTTCGACCCGCACGTGGTTGCGTTGGGCGGTGGCCTATCTAACTATGACCTTATTTACGAAGAGATGCCTAAACGTATTCCAAAATATTTAATGTCTGTAGCCAAAGCGCCTAAGATAATCAAAGCTAAGCATGGCGACTCAGGTGGTGTTCGTGGCGCCGCATTCTTGAACATAAAACAATGATTTCTGATCTATACAGTCTGAAGTAATTTGAATATAAAAGAGGGTTTATGGTGACCGTTTCAGCCATAAACCCTTTTTTTATTTTAGATTTTAATTATACCCAAGTGACCTCAAGGTGCTGGACTCAGAGCTTCATCAATGAGTTCAGTTCAAGAAAGGTAACTGAAGATAAGCTGTTACTTTTTACCGACACCGCGGTTTTCTTTTTGTGCCAAGGTTATTTTTCCAAAACCTAATTTTTTAAAATGAGCGTCTCGGTAATCTCTGACCGCTTTAGTATCTGAGATGGCTTCAATTTGTTGCTCCATCTTAAGATAACCTGAAATATCAATACTTTCTTCTGCGGCAACCGCTTCATGAATGTTTCGATATTTCTCATAAGAAAACAGCAGCGTTTTTTGTTGTTTTTTATAAACGTAAATAATAGTGCGAGCCATAAAGCTAGCTAACCTCTTTATAAGTATTTACATAGTCAATTACAAAATTGGCTATGGATTGTATGTCATTAATGTTCATTTTAGGTAGATCTGATTCAACGGAGCAGTCTGCCGCAATTGCGATAATGTTGTCGTCATCCTGATGTAACCAAGGTTTACCCACTTCGTCGCGATGTAATTCAATTTTAGGAAAAGAGAGCGTTTTACAACCTTCAACTAAGATAAGATCCAACTTTGAATGATCAAACATACTTAATAAATATTCAAAGCTTTCTTCTTGTTCCGGTGTTTCAGTAAACAATACATGGCGCTGACCTGATGCTACTAACATTTGGTCTGCTCCGGCTTTACGTAGCCGATAGCTGTCTTTTCCTGGAGTATCCAAGTCAAAATCATGATGCGCATGTTTTAATACCGCAATACGTAATCCATCATTTTTTAATATAGGTAACAGCGCTTCAAGTAGTGTCGTTTTTCCGGTTCCACTATAAGCTGCAAACCCCAACAGGGGCAATTTGGGAAGTTCAGTCATTTAAAGATCCAAATTCTTTGAGTTCTTCAGGAGTGTTAAGATTTACAAACGTATTTGGAATGTCAGAAAAATCGATAAATTCTACTCTGCACTGGGCAAGTAGTAGTTTTATTTTTCGGTCACCCTGTTCAAGAAAACGAGTTAATTTTGGTAATACCTCTGTATTCCAAAGGCTAAATACCGGTTGTGCATGTTGTCCATCATGAGCCACAACAATATCTATATCCTGAGCGATACCAGCGACTAAGCGTGACACCAAATCGTGTGGGATATTCGGGCTATCGCAAGGCGTAAAACCGACCCAACCACTATTGGCTTCAGCCAAACATGAGTGTATTCCAGCTAAAGGTCCTTGAAATCCAGTAATTTTGTCCTCAATGACAGGAGCGAGAACCTGATAAGTGCCCTGATTACGGTTTGCGTTGATACAGATGTTATCTACCTGTTTTTGTAATGCCGTATAAACTATCTCTATTAATGGCCTTCCGTTCAGCTCAATCAAACCTTTGTCTGTGCCACCCATCCGGCTTGCTTGACCACCGGCTAAGATCGCCCAGCTTATATTTTTGTTATGCATTGTTATAGTTACTGTGTAAAGTGATTTGAGTCGTACAAAAGAGGTTCATGTTATCATTTATTGCTGAAAAATGACCAACACCTATTTTGGACAGATAAAATTGAATAATTTCTAGAGCAATAAATTTCTATTATATATAATAAATGATACTTTGATAAATAATTAACAGATAAAATAAACGCTCTCACAGCAGTTTGTTCCTAAATGACTATGTCCCATTTTTTAGCAGCTAAGACTTCAAAAAAACTCAATTCTGATACCCAATATCAAGGTATTTCGGTTCTCATCGTTGACAACGAAGAAGCTATGCGAAACGTACTTAAAAAAGCACTCGGTAAGATATTCAGCAATATAATGACGGCTGAGAATGTTGACCAAGCTGAATTACTAAGGCAGCGTCATCATTTCGACCTTGTTATTTTGGACATAAACCTTCCAGGTCGCACAGGAATAGAGTGGCATGAAATTTTTGAAGACCAAGAAAATCATGCAGATGTAATATTTATAACTGGGTATGCCGATCTTCAAACAACGATTACAGCATTGAAGTTAGGCGCTAGTGATTTCATTTTGAAACCCTTTAATCTTGAGCATATTTTTCTGTCAGTTAAAAAGTGTGTCGATAAGAGACTGGAAAGAAGAGTCAACTACGCTTTACTAAGGGATGTCAGGCGTCATGTCCCTATTAAAATTGTGGGCAGTTCAGATAAAACAAAGTTATTAATTCGTCAAATACAGCAATTTGCTCCCTCTAGAGCAACCGTTTTAGTGCAAGGAGAATCCGGGACTGGAAAGGAGCTAGTTGCTAGAGGGCTTCATGAATGTAGCGGACGAACAGGGCCTTTCGTACCATTAAACTGTGGTTCTATGAGCGATAATGCATTGGCCATTGAGCTTTTTGGAACGTCAATACTGAATGGTAGTAGCAAACGGGAGAGCTTATTTCAGGTTGCTAATGGCGGCACTTTATTTCTCGATGAAGTGGTTGAGATGCCTGAGCATATTCAAACAGCATTGTTGCGTGTTCTTGAAGAACGTACAGTACGGCCTTTAGGATCGAATAAGGCAATTAATATTGATGTGCGAGTCATTGTTGCGACCAACAAGAACATTAAGCAACGTGTCGCTGAAGGCAGTTTTAGGCAAGATCTATTCTATCGCTTGAACGTACTAGAAATTATTGTCCCGCCTCTGAGAGAGCGAACGACAGACCTCAATGAATTAATCATGCATTTTGCAAATCAATTATGTACAGAACAAGGAATAAATAACCCTGATTGGAACTTAAATGATATAGGTGATTTGCTCATTTATAACTGGCCTGGAAACATTAGAGAGTTAAAGAATTTAATAGAGAGGTGCATTTTACTTGGAAAATCACCTGGAGAATATTGGCAAGAGTCGATAAATCAAAAACTTAATCATAGAAATCAATCATCAGTGACAATGTCACATGAAGGTATTACTTCTTCATTACCTATTTTTAGTGGTGAAAGTAATATTGGCTACCCAAGCAATTGGTCACTAAAAGATGTTGAAAGAGCACATATACAACAGGTAGTTAAGCATTGGGACTATAACAAATCATCTGCATCTAAAGCGTTAGGTGTAGCTCGAAAAACCATTGACCGAAAATATAAAGAATGGGATTAGTCTAAACAGATGAAAACGCTTCGTTTTAAAAAACCGAGTAATCCGCTATCAAAATTGATAGCAAGAATTCGAACCAAAGTGCGTTATAGGCTGCTGTTTCTGATTTCTGCCCCCATTTTAATTACAATGCTATCTCTCTTTGTAATGACGTTGTATTGGACAGTTAACTATACATGGTCTCATACGTTAAACGATGTTGAAGAAAAACTGAACGTCGCAGGAAACAGCGTAGATATGCTTCAGCGTAATCAGATATCTTATCTAAGATTATTCGCACATGCTTATCACTTTAATCGAGATCCAAACCTTCAGGTTTCCGATACAAGTATAAACAACTGGATTAAAAGACATTATCCCGACGTTGACGTGGATTATATCCATTGGCATAGCCTAAAATCAGCGCAGGATAAAATTGACTTTGAACAGTTATCTAAAAAAACGGCCTTTTTTGACATTCTGTCTGAAACAGATTTAGCAGAAGTTAGCTCGACCTTTCAGGAAAGGGCAAGAGTTACGTTACAAACAGGTGATGTCGAGACTCGGGGCATGATCAGCAGAGCAATTTATCCGATCAAAAATAAAAAACAGATAATAATAGGTTATCTGGAAAGTGGGATTCTGCTAAATAATAGTAATGTCATTGTTGATAATATTCGTGATCTGATTTACCCGAACAAAAACAGCCAATCTTCGACTAAAGGTACTGTTACCATTTTTTTGGATGATATACGCATCAGTACTAATGTTCCAACCGACATTATTGGAGAACGCGCCATCGGTTCAATGGTTTCGGCTGTAGTAAAAGAGAAAGTATTAGGCGATAAAGAAAACTATCTTGATTACGCTTTTGTTTATAATGATTGGTACATCTCGGCCTATGAACCTCTTTTTGACCAACATCAAAATGTAGTGGGTATGCTATATACCGGGCAAGAAATGTGGCCATTGATCAAGAATCATCTTATTAATGTTGTGGAAATGAGTTTGGTTATCATTTCCATCCTTTTTATTACGGGTATTTTGGTTTTTAGAAATACAAGAGACTTATTTCATCCTATCGAAAAAATATCTACCGTCGTTGGCCAAATACGAGAAGGGAATGACGACAACAGAATTGGGCAGCTTGGGTTGGTTCAAGAACATGAGCTTTCTATATTAGCTAACCAGTTCGACTTGATGCTGGACCTATTATCAGAAAAGAAACAAGAAATATTAAATGCTGCCCACCAGTTAGAAGGAAAAGTAATATCAAGGACAGCTAAACTTCAGGAAAAAACGGAACAGCTCGAACTGCATATTGACCTACTACATAAAACTCGAGACAAACTCGTTACCAGTGATAAGTTAGCCGCTTTAGGTCGATTGACTGCTGGTATTGCTCATGAAATAAATAATCCAATAGCGGTAATTTTGGGAAATGTTGAGCTTATGAAGATGGATCTTCAAGAAAATGATTTGGATTTAGACGAAGAAATCCAGAGCATTTGTGAACAGGTGGACAGGGTAAGAAGCATTACCTCAAGCCTACTTCAGTACAGTCGCAATGGAGCTACTCAAGATGCACTTTCATTTCAGAACATAAATGATATTGTAAAAGAGGGTATTACTCTTGTTAAAACGGGTTCCAACTCCAATAATATTCATTTTGTTACCTACCTTTCGGCCTCGAACTCTGTAGAGTGCAATCGAAACCAATTGTTACAGATTATTGTAAATCTGATAATAAATGCTGTACATGCGATGAGCTCAAAAGGCGTTGTTAATATCTTTACTGAAGACTGGTTAACTGATAGCCAACCTGTCGGAGTTATTATCAATATTCAAGATAAAGGGTGTGGTATTGCTCCAGAGAACCTTTCTTCTATTTTTGAGCCTTTTTTTACTACAAAAGACGACGGCACTGGCCTAGGCCTTGCGGTGTCACAGAACTTAATAAGCAATATTGGTGGGTCTATCAAGGTAAAATCTATTCTGGGTTCTGGTAGTACATTTAGTATCTATCTCAAAACGAGCGCAGATACAGCACCCAAGCAAGACAGCCATTTATAATTTTAATCACAGAGATAAATCCTAGTAGCACCAAAGTGGTGCGCTTTACCCTTTGGTGGTGCATGTCTAGCATGCCCATTAACTATTTCATTAAATTAAGAAAAATTCATTTAAGCTTAATCCATATATTTCAGTTAGATACGTTGCTTTACTCTTATGTTTAATTTTCCATAATTATGGAATGGTATTTGCTAATTCATCCGTAAGAAAATTTAACTAACCAAATTGGTTAGTAAAAGTAAATTACGCACAATGATAGTGCAGAAATACATGGAGTAGTATTAAGAATGAGTAATTCCATCGGTCAAGTACAAGGCGCCGTACAAACGCTGACTCAAAGTTCAGATACATTATTTTTATTGTTAGGGGCCATCATGGTCTTCCTCATGCACGCTGGGTTTGCATTTTTAGAAGTTGGGACTGTACGTAAAAAGAACCAAGTCAATGCACTGGTTAAGATTTTGGCCGATTTCGGTATTTCTGCGATGGCTTACTTTTTTATTGGTTATTGGGTTGCTTACGATGCCAACTTTTTCTCCAGTGCAGAAACGCTGTCTGCGGGAAATGGCTATGAGCTAGTAAAATTCTTTTTCTTACTTACGTTTGCTGCCGCTATTCCTGCAATAGTTTCTGGTGGTATTGCAGAACGTGCTCGTTTTTATCCAATATTGATAGCGACGTTTTTTACCGTAGGTTTTGTTTATCCATTTTTTGAGGGAATTATCTGGAACGGAAATTATGGAGTTCAAAGTTGGTTTGAAGCAACTTTTGGAGCTGGTTTCCATGATTTTGCCGGATCCGTTGTTGTGCATGGTGTTGGGGGATGGATCGCGCTAGTTGCTGTAATTTTCCTTGGCATGCGTAGAGGACGTATTCGTGCAGGCAAGCACACGAACTTTGCCCCATCTAATATTCCCTTTCTCGCACTTGGTGCATGGATTTTGTGCGTAGGTTGGTTCGGTTTTAATGTTATGTCCGCTCAGACTTTAGAAGGGATAAGCGGCTTAGTTGCTATGAACTCTCTGATGGCCATGGTTGGCGGTATTATCGCCTCTTTGATTGTTGGTAAAAATGACCCTGGTTTTATTCATAATGGTCCTTTGGCTGGTTTGGTTGCCGTCTGTGCTGGCTCTGATCTTATGCATCCTATTGGTGCGCTTGTTACTGGTGCAATTGCTGGTGCTATGTTTGTATGGTTGTTTACCTTATTACAAAATAAAACCAAAATTGATGATGTTTTAGGTGTATGGCCGCTGCATGGCGTATGTGGAGCATGGGGTGGTATTGCTGCCGGTATTTTTGGTCAATCCGCGCTTGGAGGTCTAGGTGGTGTTAGTTTTACTGTACAAATTCTAGGAACCTTACTTGGTATATTCGTTGCGTTATTAGGTGCGACCATCGTTTACGGTGTACTGCATAAAATTACAGGATTGCGCTTGTCGCAAGAAGATGAATTTAGTGGTGCAGACTTAGCCATCCATAAAATTAGTTCAGTAAATGAAGAATAATTAAACTTCAGCAATAATAAAAAACGGCATTTATGCCGTTTTTTTTCGACTATGGTCTAACCCCCTAAAACTACTAGTGATATTAGGGAAATGCTACAATCAAACAACGTTATAACTCATATTGTTATTTTTGAGCATATTAACAATGAGTTAATCATGTATAAATGAAGCCAATCTACCTCACTTTTTAACGCTGAATTGTGCAATTTGAGGCAGTTTGAGTATACACTTTGCTATAACGAGTAAAGTTAAGGAAAAAGGATTTTTCATGTCATTTCCATACCGAAATATCGTTATTTTAACTGGCGCTGGCATTTCTGCTGAATCGGGTATACAAACTTTTCGTGCTCAAGACGGTCTCTGGGAAAACCATAGAATTGAAGAAGTGGCTACGCCCGAAGGCTTTCATGAAAACCCCGATTTGGTTCAGGCGTTTTATAACCAACGAAGACGAAGTTTACAGAATGAAAATATTCGTCCTAATGCTGCTCACGAGGCTCTTGGCCGATTAGAGGCTGGATTGGATGGAAAAGTAACCGTTATCACACAAAATATTGATAA
>ASRM01000159.1_pt1 | contig 11976 bp, 10 predicted proteins | sample 693238 | NCBI WGS metagenome assembly ASRM01 (sample SAMN02169242, study PRJNA158439) | bioreactor metagenome | isolation source: day 74 sample from continuous culture bioreactor inoculated with sediment... | place: Germany: Bremen
GAGGTCCACGGATTTGCAATCCGCTGCATAGCCACTCTGCCAACGCGCCAAATGTTTCATGGGTTTCCCCTTGAGAACGAGACGTACTTTAACGGATTGAGATTTTGAGTCAACAAAAAAATCATATATTTCAATCAAATGGTCACTCAGCGAACAATATGATTGAATTTTTCTCAGTTTGTTCAATTTCAGAACAAACCATAAAGCTTAATAATCAAAAATGTATTATCTTCATCTAACAGTTTTACAAATAACCTTGACACCAGAACCCCAATGTCAGTTATTATCGCCCTACTCTACTTCTGTGATTAAGATTTAATGCTTAAGATGACTCGGACAATTTGGCTCACGTGCACAACACTAATAGCTATAACGCTCTCTAGTGCTGCAAGTTGCGCCGCACTTATACCGATTCAAATTGATACGTCTTCTCAATTTACAGAAATTGACTCAGCTACCAATGTTCTTTTTTCCACGTTACATTGCGATGAGAACCAATCGACAGAAAAGTTCGAAACTGTCCATCATTACTGTAGTGCAATGTGCTTACTGAGTTTCCCTGTCACACAGACCAATAGCCAAATACCAGAACAACCACACACCCTTGCGCTAATACGTGCTGAATATTCCAGTATAGCCGACACCTTTGCAAGAGCATTGTATAAGCCCCCCATCGCTTAATCTGATTTAGGTTTACCTATCCTTGTTTTAACTCTATTTTAATTTTAATAGGCGCCATTTAACATATTCCATCTGTAATTGGCTTGATGGCGCTAAAAGCATTACCTGCCCAAACTGGAGAAAATTAATGAAAAAATTATTTGCACTGTTTATCACTGTTTTTTTGAGTATCTCTGCTCAAGCAGTTCAGTTCACAGAAGGTGATTACTACACGACCCTAGATTTAGAAAAATCATCAAAACCTACAGTAACTGAGTATTTTTCATTTTACTGCCCTCACTGTTATAAATTTGAAAGTGCTATTGCGGCACTTAAAAAGAACATTCCTACCACAACTACATTCCAAAAAGTTCACGTAGCTTTTAAAGGAAGCAACAATATGGCAGTGCCAATGGCAAAAGCCTACGCCACTATGATTGTACTCGGCGAAGAAGAAACTATGATTCCCGTTATGTTCAGACAAATTCATGATCTAAAACAGACGCCAAAAGACGAAGCAGCATTACGCCAAGTTTTTCTAGATAACGGTATTGAGCCAAAAAAATTCGACGCCGCTTACAATGGATTTGCCGTTGATTCAATGCAAAAACGCTTTGACAAGCAATTTGACTCGAGTACATTGACAGGCGTACCGGGTGTGATTGTGAATAATAAATACGTAGTTAAGACTGGAAAGATAAAGACTTACGATGAGTACTTTTCGCTGGTAAACTACTTGCTTAAAAAATAGTAATTAATTCGCCCTAATTACAACTATTAGGGCGATTTTCGACTTATCAAATTAAACCTTTTCTAAGGTACATTTATACTAACAATTGCCTTTTTTGCTCTGACCTGGTGGGCAAAACTTTCCATTTGAATCTGAACTATTGCCATCCTTTGTGCTTACTTTAATTTCTACGTCTTCAACTTGACCTTCAACACGAGTTAATTGGCAACTACTTAACATGAATACAACTATAATTGAATGGAATATTGTTTTCATAAGACTAGGTGGTTCCTGAGTAAAGCATTAATACTACCATATTAGTAAATTCATGCCGTAGTGTCGTGACCATATACTCATACTTGCTATATAATTGAAATAATTATAATACATCCTTATCTGCTAAATTCTGAATATCGAATGATAATAAAAGACGATATCCAGACACAAATATCATTTTAGAGCTATTCTTAAAGTTAACTATTAACCTTAAACCCTTTAAACTACCTGATAAATAACAAAAAGAGAGACAGGTCCTATGCTTGTAGCAGTGTTATGAAATTATTGTCAATAATGATGACGCTTGTTGGTGTTTCATTTCTGATCTACGGCCTTTTTCCCATTTTCTCAATATGTAGGAAAGGTGACCAACCGGGCTGGCGATTGCTATTGCTATTAGTTCTGTTCTTTATCATCGGTTATCTTGCTTCTATTGTACTTTTTTACACTGCTCCTAAGTTTGAATCCGTATTTCTTATCCACGCTACCATCCTATTAAGTGGCAGTATATTTGTTGCTATGGTTTCTCAGTTCAGCCTTCGAAGCATTAAAACCATCGAAAAATCCATCACTCGAGAACAGTACAATGCATTTCATGATAATTTAACTGGACTAGAGAATCGGCAATGTTTTCTAAAAGTCATGTCCGAATACAAAAAAAAGCAAATATCCTTCACACTGCTGTTAATCGATTTGAACAACTTTAAACAAGTGAATGATGCGCTAGGGCATTTCTACGGTGACCAACTGCTTTCGGCTGTCGCAAAAAAACTCAATCGCGAACTCCCGGACCAGTGTCAATTATTTAGAATCGGGGGGGATGAGTTTACCTTAGTGTGGAAAAATGACGCCAAACTAAAAGTAGAATGTATTGTTAATAATATTCACGAATTACTAAGCCAGCCATTTCCCATTCAGGGTTATTCCTTAGCTGTTGGAGCGAGCATCGGCATGAGCTCTTTTCCAAAACATAGCGTAGATATTAATGACTTATTACAACAAGCCGATATCGCAATGTATGTGTCCAAGCATAGAAAAATGCCCTTTGTTATATTTTCCGATGAGCTCAGTGATGGTGTAGAAGAGAAATTGGCCATAGCTAACAAGCTCCAGAAAGCACTGGCTAACAAGGAGTTTGAACTCTATTACCAGCCTATAATGAGAACAGAGAGCCAGTCTCCTCATGGAGCCGAGGTATTAATTCGTTGGCCACAAGCCGATGGCAGCTTTATTCCACCCGATAAATTTATTCCTATTGCCGAGCAAAGCACGATAATCAATGAAATAACCTACCGGGTAATTCATCAATGCTTATCAGATTTTCAGGTATTACAACAACAGGGCTTTTCTGGCTGCCTGCATGTTAATTTATCAGCAAAAGACCTGCACAATGATTCGTTAATTGATCTTATTAATAATCTAATTTCAACGTCAAATCTGGAACCTGATAAGTTCGTCTTTGAAATAACGGAAAGTACCATGATGACTGATGTAAAGAAAGCCAAAATCATGATGACCCGTATGACTGAATTTGGTTTCACTTTTAGTATCGACGACTTTGGTACAGGCTTTTCATCTCTTTCGTTATTAAGAGATCTTCCTATATCTCAAATTAAAATTGACCGTTCATTTGTTAGCGATATGGAAAAAAACAATTCAAACCACTCCATAGTTAATTCGGTTATTCATCTAGCAAAAAACCTTCAATGCAGCGTGGTTGCCGAAGGCGTAGAAAACCAAGAAGTCACATCTCAATTACAGTCAATGAACTGTGATTACCTACAGGGTTACTATTTTAGTAAGCCAATGCCTTTACAAGACTTTATCGAATATTTGAAATAGCAGTTATTCACAAGTATCAACTTAAACTGCCCCTGTTCCACCATAAAATGGAAACATCATTTACATCGCAACTGTATGCATGTACAGTTGCAGTAAAGATTAAAAAGGATGGAGCATAAGGCATTATGAGTAGTTTATTTAAAGACATTTACTCAAAATCATTTTACGCAATGTTATCCGATACTCTAACCCTTACTATCCCTGCATTTGATAAAACCGCATTTATTAAATTAATTTTTAATGATGACTTTGATGGATACGAGTTAAAAGAAAGAATGAGGCATACTGCTCGTGTACTTCACTGTTTTCTACCCGACAACTTTCCCCAAGCCGCAAATTCTATAAAGCAACTGATTGCGAACCTTGAGCTAGCCGGAATCAAAGAAGAAAGCGTTGAATACATGTTTATACCAGAGTACATCTCAATGTATGGATTGGATGACTATGATAGTTCTATTTCTGCTTTTGAGGTTGTAACCCAGTTTACCAGCTGTGAGTTTGCCGTTCGGCCGTACATTTTAAAATACCCAGAGCAAATGATCGAGCAAATGTTACAGTGGTCTAATCATCACCATCATATGGTCAGGAGGCTTGCCAGCGAAGGAAGCAGGCCTAGACTCCCTTGGGCTATAGCACTACCAAGTTTTAAACATAACCCATCTGAGATACTGCCTATATTAAACAACCTTAAACATGATAACTGTGAAATAGTAAGAAGAAGTGTCGCGAATAATCTCAATGATATAGCAAAAGACAACCCTGACGTTGTCATTAAAATTTCGACTCAATGGTTAGGTCTCAGCAAAGAAACCGATAAGTTGGTAAAACATGGCTGCAGAACTCTGTTAAAACAAGGCAGTCCCGAAGCCTTAAAGCTCTTTGGTTTCGACAGCGCCCATATTGAACTATCCAACTTAATGATTCCTGAGCCAAAAGTCACTTTGGGAGCGAGTTTAACATTCTCATTTACTCTATTAAACAACAGCGCTTTGCCAACGAAGTTGAGGCTTGAATATGGCATTTATTTTAAAAAAAATAATGGTACGCTTTCACGAAAAGTCTTTAAAATCAGCGAACGGAACATCGAGCCAAATCAAAGCTACCCAATAATCAGAAATCAAAGCTTCAAACCAATCACAACCCGTAAACTCTATGAAGGTACTCATCAACTTTCTATTATTATTAACGGAAAAGAGAGTAAAAAAGTCCCCTTCGAATTAGTGTTTTAAAAACGACTGCTGTGCAGGTATTACCGCCAATCCTGCGATAAATATGGTCACCGCGAGAGAACCAAATAAAGACTCGCCTGACCAACCCTGCTCTATTAAAAGTCCAAACAACCACGGTGCAGCGGCCGTTGAAAGAATCATCAAGGAGGTCATCATGGATCGAATCGCACCAATGTGCTCCACACCATATATTTCCGCCCATAGAGCATTAATAATTGGGTTTGAAGCCCCAATGCCCACGCCAAAAAAAGTCATAAATAATATAGCGGACCAACTCTGATCTAAAAAAGTTAATATGCAAAGCCCTAAGAAAAGTGGAATCATCATATAAGACAGCAAGTTTTTAGCACTAAATCTGTCTACTAAACTTCCCGTAACCATTGAACCTAACCAATGCATGATGCCATAAGCAATAAAGCTATTTGCCAATAAACCAGGTGTCCAATCTTTTTGAGTTAGTAAAAAATTCTGCTGAATAAAAACACCCGTCACGATAAAAGGGGCGGCTAAAGTAGAAGGTAAAATAACCCAAAAACGCCAGTCTGCCAGCACTTCTCTGCGACCACTTTTATTATCACTTTGATTATTAGAATGAATAGATCTGACGACCGCCTTTAATGTCGTTGATTGAGATAATAAATAATAAGCGCAAGGCAAATAGACCAGAACAACTACCCCAGACAATGCAAGCCAACTTGAACGCCATCCTAACCAGTTAATCAACACGACCACAAGGATAGGCAAAACAACTTCACCAAACGCAACGCCACTGCCCGCAACACTAATGGCTTTACCTCTTTGATGCGAGTATGAACGGATCATCGTTGTCTGTGCGGTATGAGGAAGCAACCCTTGCCCCGTAAGCCTTAGTGCATAGAAGGCAACAAACAACATTACTGGTGACATGATATTAGCCATTAATACACAAGCAGCAGCCAGTATAATTGCCACAACTGTTATGAACGGCCGCACGCTCCACCGATCGACCATACTACCAACAAACATAATAGTAATACTGCTACAGAGCGTCGCTACAGCATATATCATACCGTAGTCCATGGCCGAGATAGTTAGGTCTCTCTGAATGTCAGCGCCATACCAACTCAAAAAAAAGGACTGGCCAAAGTTACCAACAAATACAGTTAAAAAACCAAACGACAACAGTGGCCACTGTTGACGAAAGAAATAGATATAGCTTTCCATGACATCCTTTTTAAGAACAAATAATCAACTCATTACGGCAGCCTTATGCTAAAGCAACTTCATGATGTATTTTCTGAAGGGAATAAGAACGCCAACCGGCATTCTTAGCCCAACGATAATAACTTGTTGCACATAACTTGTAATTAAAAATATAAAAACCAATTAAACCATTAAAGGTGATATTTACCACCTAACGGGTCAAACAATCACACAACACTATTCTGATAACCTAATCCCAGGATGACATTTAAATTTTAAATCATCAAAGCACAGACTTCAGAGAGAATCATGAGAACGAAATTCAGCGCCAGACAAAATACTCAAATCATTGAAATTGAGTTTTCGGAATCCGATAGCGACTTTGACTCGCGACTATTCATCAACGCTAATGACGATGAAGAATGTATCCACTTGCAAGGGCAATTACTCTTTGAAGAGCGCAACCTGAAGGCAATGCACCTCACTAGCCTCGCATCCCTGACATCAGATACAGAATTAACGACAGCAAAAAATAAGAAGGCTCTGATTGATAGTACGATCGCTTTCTTCCTGTACCATTTAAATCAAGAAAACGAAAACTCAACTGAAATCGTTTTGAATGAACAGCTCAGAGAGTTAAATTATAGTCATAATAATCCGACGGATATAAAGCAGCACGAGAACACCAGTAAAATTACGCCTGACAAATTTATTGCCAATGAAGATGTTAGTTCTATGCATCACGTACAATCTTCCGATATCTCAGCAGCGATGTCCTTATATAAAAAGCATCTAAAAAGCGGTTGTGAACAACTACTCGCGTTGAATTCTCAAATCCTCAAAGCCGAACGTAAAGAGATTAAAATTCAAATCCTATATCGACTAGGCTGGATAAGTGCACTGTCGTCACTAGTCATTGTAATTAGCTACCTGACCATAGGTGTGAACATGTATACTGCCATCGGCTTGTTAGCAGCATACTTAGGTGGGCTTATGCTACATCGTAAATACTCTCCCCCATGCGTAGACCTGGAAAAAGAAAAACAACCACTGTACGAATTGAATAATAAATTGAGAACTGAAATTCTTGCGGTCGAAACGCAATGCAATGGAAATCTATATCGTTTATTAGAAGCAACCAGATTGGTACAAGATGCTAGAAAAAAAGGCCTTAACATAGCCAAAGGTCAGATAAACGGATATCAGCTCGACGGAAATGGACTGTATCAATACTTGGATGCTACAAACCTGCTTATGGAGCATCCTGAACGCTTAGAATCGCTGTTTGACGGTTCTTTTTGACGGTAGAATGAATTACCAGGTGATAGTACTTCGCAACAAAGGCCGTTAGTGGACATTACGAGCTACAGAATAACAAAGGGGTACATAAGTAAGCTGAACTAGTACAGATATATGCGTTAGCCTTAGTTCGCTGAATTAAACTTCATGGAGTTAATTAGTGAATAAGGCACTATCATTTTTGCAAAAAGCGTCGAATGGTAAAACGGTACTAGTTTTGTTTATCTTAACCAATTTGATTTATGGAGCGATTCTAGGTTATTACATACCATTGGTCTTAAGCTTTGCACCCGAACCTGTATTGTTTGATTATCTTGAAAATGCGAGTATTGCTTCAATGCTAAATGCATTTCCTGATATCTCTAAAACGTTAGTTACCTGAGCTTCCCTTACCTATCCTTATGGCGGAAGGCAGAGCGGCACTGCCCATAAACTGCCAAAGAACAGATAAATAGATATTGTTTTCACACCCTACGCCCACGCAGGGAATAATTCATTATTTAGCTCACTTATCTGCCTCAAATAATGATGACAATCTACTTAAAACCACTACTAATATGAATAATTCATCATTATTTATAAGTTCACAATATGTAATTTAAAATACGTTCGCAGCATTTTTCTTGAACTAGTAGTAAGTAGATACTGGTTCTTATGGTTGGTTTCATGTTAAAAAGTTCAATCTATTTTCCCATCATTATGTATATTTTCTGTCATTCTCACTATTAACAAATTTATCATTAAGATTTTGGAAGCGAGATCAAATCACGCACAAGACCTGCCTAGTTTTTAACCACCACCTTTGTTAGCATGCTTCGCTATACACAGACCTAGATTGGATTTGGCTGTAATTCTTAACAAACATAGAAGCGATACTCATGGTAAATATTTATAATATGTTAAGCATATTCTCAACATCAAATCCTACTGTCTCCACCCTGTTTAAATATTTATTGTCGGGATTAATAGCAACAAGTTTTTTTGTACAGTCTGCGTTTGCCGTAGCAGCATTACCTACGACAGGTGAGCAAAAAACACTAGTGCTCATGGTAAATTTCCAAGAAAACCCAAGCGAACAACCGCTAACATCCACTGAGGCAGATTCCCTAGTATTTGGTGAGGTGAATGACTTCTATCAACAAAACTCTTATGGTCAATCTTGGCTGTCCGGCCAGGTTGCTGGCTGGTTTACTCTGCCTTTATCAAACCAAGTCTGCGATTTTGCTTCTGTTCAACAAGAAGCAGATGAAAGTGCAATTGCATCTGGTATAGCTCTTAACGAGTATGACCGTATTATTTATTTAATGACAAACACCGCATGCATTTCTGAGGGGCTAGGTACTATGGAGGAAAGCCCATCTAGAGCCTATATCAATGGGATATTCACTGCCCGACTCATCGCTCATGAACTGGGCCATAACTTTGGCCTTCATCACTCACATGCATTGGATTGTGGTGAGCAAACGCTTAGCGAAAACTGCCTATCTATAGAATATGGTGATACTTATGATGTCATGGGTAAGCCAGATATCGGTTACTTCAATACTATCCAAAAAGAGCAGTTAGGCTGGTTAAATGGTCAGTATTCATCCAGTATCATCAATGCGGCTCAAGATGGCATTTACACTATTTCTAACTACGAAACTCAGACCTATGAACAACCATCAACGATAAAAATCCCTAGAGGTGTTGACCCTGTCACAGGCCTAGATAGTTGGTTTTATATTGAATACCGACAAGCACAAGGTTTCGACAGCTTTCTATCAGACCGCTCTTACCGATATTTCCGTGGAGATGTAACCGACGGGGTAATTGTTCGAGTAGCAACCGAAGGAGATGCTAATAGCAGCCACCTTTTACATCTAAAAACTGATTCTCAGTACAGGGAAGTATATGGCAGAAACGATTGGTATGATCCAGCAATGCCTGTAGGAGGCAGTTATACCGACCCCGTTTCTGGCGTGACACTTAGCCTGATTAGTGCGGCCAACGGTATCGCTGAAGTAAATGTCAGTTTCAGCAGCCCAGTTTGTACGACTAATTCCCCATCGCTGTTTGCAGAAACCCTAACACCAAGTTCAGTGAATGCCGGTGAACAAGTGCAGTATTTACTCACCATAACTAATAATAACTCTGTCTCATGTAACAATGCTGCTTATAATATCAGCGCCGTGCTAGCAGACGCTTGGCAGGCGAATAATGAGCAAATAAGTTTATCTTCTGGAGAGTCTGGTCAGGTTGTTGTATCGGTCACCTCGCCTGCCGAAGCAACAACAGGAGCCTATACAATTCCGATGATTGCAGAGAATATTGAGCAAGCAGACTCTAGTTCTATGGCCAGCGTTTCATACACCATTACTGAACAAGAAGTATCAACATTAACCGCTGCAGACGACATAGTTATCTTAACAGCGATTGAAGCTACGACGATCGATGTATTGATGAACGATAGTATGACATCTCCAGAGTCAGTCACTCTAATTGATTTTTCACAATCGAGTAAAGGCAGCGTTGAACAATTGTCTGATGGTACACTACTCTACGTTCCAGGAAGAAGATTCAAAAATAACGATAGTTTTAGCTATACCATAAGCGATGGTTTCTCAACCTCTACTGCTTTAGTGACTATTACTCTGGAAGAGTCCACATCAGACTCAGAACCAAAACCATCTGGTAAAGGCAAAAAGAAATAACACCAATACTTAAAAAATGCCTGTCGCCATAGCGACAGGCATTTTTATGCTTTGCTTTCATCATTATTTAACGTTTACTCTGTCGGACAGTCAGGGCAATCCGGACATAGTTTACAGCTAGCTTCCGCTTGCAAAGCTTCGACTAGATCACCAAATATAACCGTGTAACCAAACGCATCAACAGTATCAGTAAAGGCTCTTACTTCATTGCCTGGTAATGGTGTGGCAAGTTCATCCCCTTGCGGTGTAGGGATATAACTACCGCTGTAATCTTCACAACTCTTCGGAGCAAGATCTCCAATGTTGATGACATCAAATAATCCGTCGTGGATTTCAGTCAAAATAACATCTTCCATTTTGACTTTTGAATCATTACAGACTTTACCTGAATAATTCACCCGTAACCCGTAATTACCCGCCGCATTTTGCTCTACAACAGTAGAACAGTCTTTAGTAACACTTAACTCGCCTGGTGTTGAAAGCCCAGGACACAATATATCATCACTCGCATCAACAGCGACGCCTCCACCAGTTTTAACGGCGGCAGTTACGCTAGCATAATTTCTAATGCCATTAGTAATAGTTATAAATGAACCTGTATATTCGACCGAAGCACCAGCAGCTAAACTAGCGGAGTTAAATTGATAAGCTCCCACTGGTGTTTGTTCTCCTGCAGTAATATCTGTTGCCATGATATCGTAAAGAGTACCAAAGCCTGTGTTTGTAACCTCTAATTTGTATTGATATTCAATGGCATCTCCGCTAGAGACCAAATCTCCAGTAGGGCAGGTTTTAACAATTTCTATACCACATAATAAAAAGTCATCCAACACAAAGTCTTTCAACGCTGCGGTAAATGAACTTGATGAACGCGTCTCTGCCATAAAACTGCTAAAGCAGGTTTCTCCACCTATAACTCGGGTCAAATTAATACCACCTTCGTAAAAGCTTTCAGCAGGAAATGTGCCTGAAACGCCCGCTTTAGGGGTGTATGACCAAGGAGAACTTTCAGCTTTGTCATTGGTTATTGCGCATACTTCATCATCGCCCTCTTGCCCACACTCTGCGCTGCCAAGCTCACTGTCTGACTCTGCTTTCATGCGAAGATTTTTAGCAGCACAATCACCGGGGCTTGGGTTATTGCTCGCGGCTTTAGGGCAATTTGTATCCCACACCACAACGGCAATATAGGGTACTTCATTTGCCCCTTGAGGGTAATCGACCAATACCAAGGTATCATTGGGCTTGTGTTCTCCAGAGAAAGAACCATCAGCTAGAGCAACTACTTCGTCCTGAAAGAACCAGAACCCCATAAAGGCATCGCCTACATTTGCAAATCGATCCGCACCAAAATAAACCACCAATTCATCTACAGGAGGCTCTTCCTCATTTGGAACCCCATACGCTGCAGCATACGCGTTAGTTAAATCGTCTTTATCCGGAACAGAACCATGTTTATGAGACCATTGAGAAATATATTGGATATCTTTACGTCCACCAGTAAAAATAGTCAGAGGTGACGGGTCTGCTGTTATCCCTGTAAAAACAGAAGCACTACCTCCACCGTTATGCAATACTTCCCAATCATCTCCAACAACCTCCTCTTCAAATGCATTTCCATCAAGTTCAAATACACCATTATCATGTACTGCGTAGGCATTTGTCATGAACACACCTAAAAAAAGCCCTATACATAATAATTTGATGATGTTCCAAAATCTTATAAAGTTCATAAGAATATCTCCTATACTACCGACTGACAGATCTTTTTCTTGCAGTCAAAGACCTGTGGTTAAGTCAAAGGTACAAGTTATTGAACCAACGGCTATTTATAATTCGCTATAACATTCATGTACCAATTCAGTAGTCAGTAGAGCAATAAACGCGCCTAATTCATAAAGTATTGATTTATAGAAATATCCAAGTGAATTTATTCAAATTGAGTTCTTATAAATTGCATATTATCAAGGTTATTTTGATGCAGACAGCGGCTCATTAAACAAAAAAAATATAATGATCAAGTGGTTATGGTGGATTTACAGGTTTACAGGTTTACAGGTTTACA
>ASRM01000160.1_pt1 | contig 11972 bp, 13 predicted proteins | sample 693238 | NCBI WGS metagenome assembly ASRM01 (sample SAMN02169242, study PRJNA158439) | bioreactor metagenome | isolation source: day 74 sample from continuous culture bioreactor inoculated with sediment... | place: Germany: Bremen
GGTGCCATAGTCCCGCCAACTGCGGCGGCTGATGCGACCGCAGAGCCCGATATCGCACCGAACATCATATTCGCTAAAATATTCACATGGGCTAAAGAACCAGGAAGTCGCCCACCAAGTACTTTGGCGAATTCGATGAGGCGAATCGCAATTCCACCCCGATTCATTATATTTCCGGCAAGAATAAAAAATGGAATCGCTAATAGCGCGAAGCTATCCAGACCAGATGCCATTTTTTGAGAAACCACAGCTATAGCGGCATCTAACGGTAAATTAAGTAAGATGGTCAGTAAGGAAGAAACACCAATTGCAAACGAAATTGGTACACCTAAAGCTAGCAAAGCGAAAAAGCTACCAAATAATACGAGAATAACCTGCCAGTCCATTATTTAGTTCCTCCCATCATAGAGTTCAGATTTGCCTTAATATCTATTAATAGATAAACAAGCATAAAAAAGCCGCTTAAAGGAATAGCAGCGTATACAAGCCCCATTTGAATGCCAATCGCGGGAGATACTTGCCCGGTAGCAAGTGTTTTCAGCATCAACGATCCGCCACCATAGATCATTATCAAGGAGGCAAAAATCAAACCTACACAGTTAATTATGAGATGTAATAAATTCTGTTTTTTTGGCTGGTTTTCCAATTTCATAGATAAGAGGTCTATCGCCAAATGACGCTTTTTCCCTAATGTATATGCAGCCCCCATCAAACCCACCCAAATAAACAGAAAACGGGCTAATTCATCGGTAAATGTGCTTGGTACTCCGAGTACATATCGGGAGAAAACCTGCCACACAACACATACCACCAAAAAGCTACTCAATGATATGCAGAATAAAGACAACGCTTTATCCAAAAAACTAATTAAACGATTCACCTTATGCTCCTAAAAAGCTTAATAACTACAATTATTCATTAACAATATGATTAATTAGTGACGATTATACATAGACACGGTGGTTAACCAAGTGACCATGATCACACATTATTGGTTAACCAATAACACCCTCAAATTCTGAGATCTGGTTCACCAATTTCAATATATTAGTTGACCAGTAATTAAATATAGACGATATTCATTCACGAACTCGATAGATAGCTAATATTGGTTAATCAATTTAGAGAATAACGGAATAAAAGGAATAAACTATGCCTACACATAAGAAAGCCTTGTCAGCAGCAATCGCATTTGCTGTGATGGCTGGGGTATCATTTTCAGCATCTGCAAAAACAGTACTAAAACTAAGCCATAACCAAGACCGCGCAACTCCGGTTCACAAATCAATGCAATTTATGGCGGACGAAGTTAAGAAAATTACTGATGGTGATTTGGTTATCCGCATCTATCCAAACGGGCAGCTAGGTTCACAGCGTGAATCTATGGAACTATTACAAAATGGTGCCCTGGACATGGCGAAGTCTAATGCTAGTGAATTAGAGTCATTTGAACCTTCTTATGGCGCATTCAACATCCCGTATATTTTTAGAGACCGAGATCATTATTACCGTTCAATGCAAGGCAAAGTAGGTCAGGACATACTTAAATCATCAAAAGACAAAGGTTTTGTTGGTTTAACCTACTTTGATGGAGGTTCTCGTAGCTTCTATTCAAACAAAGAGATTCAAACTCCGGCCGACCTTAAAGGCATGAAGATTCGTGTTCAACCGAGTCCTACAGCGGTCAAAATGGTTAAATTGTTGGGTGGCTCACCAACACCACTTGCTTATGGCGAACTATATACTGCCCTTCAACAAGGTGTTGTAGACGGTGCTGAAAACAACACGATGGCATTGACTAACGCTCGTCATGGTGAAGTTGCCAAAGTTTATAGCCTTGATGAACACACGATGATCCCAGATGTGCTGGTAATTAGTACTAACTCTTGGGACAAACTTTCTGCAACTCAACAAAAGGCACTAAAAGAAGCTGCTGATAAGTCCATGATGTTTATGAAAGATCTTTGGACTGAAACTATGGAAGTTGAGAACGCAAAAGCGAAGAAAATGGGCGTAAAATACGTCACTGTAGATAAGCAATCTTTTGTTGATGCTGTTAAGCCTATGCACGACGAAGCCAAACAAAATCCAGCCATTGGTGAATACGTAGAAAGTATCTACAAACTGGTGAAGTAATACAAAGCAAACAAGAGAGGGACTTTGCCTTCCTCTTTTGTTTTTTCAAAGAGGTAAACCAATACTTCTTTGCAAAAACAAAAGAAAAAATAATAATATAACGTACTATTTTTACATACATAATTTCGTATTGGGAAAACATCATGATCGACAGAATTCAACAAGTAAATCGGCCATATCAAGAAATTGGTCAACAACTTATAGAAAGAATTAACCAAGGACAATTCAGAATTGGTGAAAGGCTACCCGCAGAAAGAATCATTGCAGAAGAAATGAACGTTAGCCGGGCAGTCATTAGAGAAGCATTAATCATGCTAGAGCTACTCGGTTTAGTCGAAGTTCGCAAAGGATCGGGCATTTATATTATTGCACTACCAAAACAACTAAATGCAAAACAGAGTAAACAGAAAAAAGAAGAAAAAGACGATGTTGGCCCATTTGAAATGTTGCAGGCAAGACAAGTAGTCGAAAGCAGAATAGCTGAATTAGCAGCGGCTCAGGTCACTAAGAACGACATTTTAAAGCTTCGAGAGGCTCTAAACATGGAACGTAAAGAATTGCTTGGTGAATCTGCTGAATATGATGGCGACAAGATGTTCCATCAGATTATTGCTGACGCTACACAAAATAGCGTGCTTTCAGAAATTGTAACCGATATGTGGGAACGCAGACAAAAGAGCTCAATGTGGAAGCGCCTGCACGAACGAATTATTGATAAAAATTACAGAGAACAGTGGCTGGAAGATCATGAAAAAGTATTCATGTGTTTAAGAAGAAAAGATTCAAAAGGTGCAGGACAGGCAATGTGGCAGCATCTTGAAAACGTAAAAAGTACTCTGATGGAGCTTTCAGATGTCGATGACCCGGACTTTGACGGGTACCTTTTCGACACTCACTCCCTTTCAAATTCAGAGTGAATTAAAACAAAAGTTAGTTATTTTTTTGGAGGTAAGTATGGAACAGACATGGCGTTGGTATGGACCAAATGATCCTGTCACTTTAGACGACGTTCGTCAATCAGGTGCTACTGGTGTTGTCACAGCGCTACATCATATTGCAAACGGTGAGGTTTGGAGTATAGAAGAGATTCAGAAGCGCAAAACCACGATTGAAGATAAAGGATTAGTTTGGTCTGTAGTGGAAAGCGTCCCTGTTCACGAAGAAATTAAAACCCAATCGGGTGAATTTAAGAAGTGGATAAAGAATTATAAAGAGTCGCTGGTAAATTTAGCCAGATGCGGTATTGATACCGTTTGTTATAACTTTATGCCGGTAGTCGATTGGACCCGAACCGATCTTGCCTATGAGATGCCGGATGGTTCAAAAGCACTACGGTTCGATTCCATAGCCTTTGCTGCTTTCGAACTGTTTATACTGAAGCGTCCTAATGCAAAAAGCGATTATTCTGCTGAAGAGCAATCCGCTGCTAGCGATTACTTCGAGCAAATGACTGAGCTTGATATCACGACATTAACAAACAATATTATCGCTGGCCTGCCAGGAGCAGAAGAAGGTTATACATTAAGTGAATTCCAAAAACAGCTGGATAGATACCAAAATATTGATAAAAATCAGCTACGTGAACATATGCGCTATTTTCTTCAGGAGATAACTCCCGTCTGTGAGAAACATGGTTTACGTTTAGCTGTGCACCCAGACGATCCACCCCGTCCGATTTTGGGTTTGCCTCGTATCGTTTCAACCATCGAAGACATTCAATGGCTTACGAAGCAAATACCGAGTGAAGCTAATGGCATAACTATGTGTACTGGATCTTATGGTGTGAGATCGGACAATGATTTGGTAGAAATGACAAAGCAGTTGGCAGACAGAATTTACTTTACTCATTTAAGATCCACTCAGCGAGAAGATAATCCAAACAACTTCCATGAAGCAGCTCATATGGAAGGAAATGTCGACATGTATAACATAATTATAGAAATGTTATTTGAAGAGCAAAGACGCGCTAAGCGAGGTGATCATAGACTAATACCTATGAGACCCGACCATGGCCATCAAATGCTCGATGACCTTAAAAAGAAAACCAACCCGGGTTATTCAGCCATTGGTAGGCTTAAAGGTTTAGCCGAAGTAAGAGGTATGGAAAACGCCATTAAACGCGCCTTCTTTACCCAATAAGATTAAAATTCCGAATTAGCAAATCAAATTCGCCATATTGGCAACTGCTCTGGTACTGATTAACATTCAGTTTTCCCACCAGAGCAGTATTTTTAATCGAAGAGCCGCTTCATACCCCTACAGATACTCCTCATAAAATTCCATCCCAATGAAATAAATACCGACTCTCTAAGGTCTTACTAAACTAACGACATAAATGAGAGTATTTTCCATGATGGAATGGTTTGAAATAGGAACAAATTTACAGCAAAACCTGGGAGTTTCCGGGCTGTTTGTTTCGATCATTTTACTCTCTTATCTGCTTGAAGATTTAGCCATTATAACGGCGGCTCTGCTTTCCGTAGATAACGCACTTTCTCCTGCATTAGCACTACTGGCTATTTTTATCGGCATCGCTTCGGGGGATGTTGCGCTTTATGGATTAGGCAAGCTAGCTGCAAATTGGCGCGGACTCCGATATAAGCTGTTGACCAATAAAGGCATGAAAATCGTCAGAAGCCGTCTGAAAACAAACACCATGCTTAATATCGCCCTTATTCGATTTATACCTGGTTTGCGTACTATCGGATTTACCCTAAGTGGATTGTTCCATATTAGTTTTATCCGATTTATGGCCTCGGTAATGATTTCAACCGCACTTTGGACCGCCATTGTCTTCTTTTTCATTTACCAACTAGGCTCAATAGAGTGGCTGCAAGGCAGTGCATTGAAGTGGCTTATAGCCCCTTGTGCACTTCTTGGCTTGTGGAGAATAAATCGACTGTCGTCCAAAAAAGTATTTCCAAACCAAAACAGAGGAGCTTCCCTTTGAGCGTATCCAATAACACTAAGCATAAACTAGCTCCTCCTTACCCACAGGACAACGTAGTGCCGATTAGATCAAGCCAATCTATTGAACAAAAAACGGGGATGCCTGAAATGGATCGTTCTGGTCCTACGATATCCAGATATGAATTTTGGCCCAGCTGGGTTTTCTATACGCCAGTCCTAGTACAGAGCCTTTGGCACAGCCTGAAATACCGCAGTATTGGTTTACCATTGATCGCCAATCCATCAATTAAGTTAAGTGGCATGGTGGGAGAATCAAAAAAGGACATCCTTAATTTGGCTGGGAAATACGCGCAACAATGGATCCTTCCTTTCAATACATTGAGAAAAAATAGCAGCGATATAAATGTTCAATTACGTGACGCATTAGAGGCAATGGAACAAGGCAAGCTGACTTTTCCTGTTGTGGCCAAACCCGATAAAGGCTGCCGCGGAGCAGGAGTCCGGCTAATCCATAATCAAATTCAATTGGTAGATTACATTGAGCGCTTCCCTATCGGAGCCGATTACCTGCTGCAGAAGAAATCAGACTTTGAAGCTGAGGTGGGTGTTTTTTATATCCGATACCCCGGTGAACAGAAAGGACAGGTATTCTCAATTACCTTGAAGTATGCCCCTTATGTCCGGGGGGACGGCGTAAAAACACTAGCACAATTAATTGAACGTGACCCAAGAGCTGGACAGTTATCCCATATTTATCAAGAACGCCACAAAGACAAGCTAGATATGGTCATTGCAAAAGATGTTGATTATAGGTTGGCGTTTGCTGGTAGCCACAGCCGGGGAAGTATATTTAAAAACGGTAATAACTACATTTCACAAGCGCTAACTGAAAAGCTGGATAGCATTTTCGATGATTTTGATGGCTTCTATTACGGGCGTCTGGATATTAAATTCAAGAACATTGAGCAGCTAATGTCTGGCGAAGATTTTCAGATTATTGAAATCAACGGCGCCAGCAGTGAAGCAACGCATATCTGGGACAGCAAAACACCGCTTAAAGAGATATTTTCTACCCTTCTGTTTCAATATCGCACTCTGTATAAAATTGGCTACTTACAAAAAAAATCCGGACATAATCCGCCATCCATCAGAGAGCTATTTAAAGCCCTGGCAGAAGAAAATGCGTTAGTTAAACAGTATCCATCTACCGATTAATCAAGGACTCTTTATGTATCACGATCACCCTGCTTGCCCATCTATATCCGGAAACTTAGAGGCTATTGATCAAGGACTTGAGCTGTGTAAGCAGTTGGATAGCACTAGCTACAACCATAAAGCGCTGCCTTTTGTTCAAAGCAGTATTGGTGAGCATCTGCGTCATATCATTGATCTCTATTTTGCGCTAATAAACCAAGCTAAGATTGGCGTTGTTGATTACGATCACCGCCGCAGAGGCGCTTTGGTAGAAACAGATTTACAAACTGGCATAAGTGAGACACAACAAATAGAGACATGGTTAAAGGGCCTAAAGGAATCAGACTTAGACAAGCCTGTGACCATATTGTCCGAGGCATCGATTGCCAGCCAGCAAGTTTGTGAAGTTCCATCTACACTTCGCAGAGAACTGTTATTTGTATCCAGTCACACCATTCATCATTTTGCGTTAATGAAAGTGATTACTACACATTGCAAAATAGAAACCAATGAGCATTTAGGCTATGCTCCGGCAACAGCGACGTACTTGAGAGGACAAGCTTAATGTGTACGGCTTCATGGTTATTAGAACCAACGGGATATCAGGTTTTTTTTAATCGAGACGAACAAAAAGGCCGGGCTAAAGCGCTGCCACCCCAACAGTTTTCTACGGTTAGCGGTGTTTCGTTTTTGATGCCAGTGGACCCAGTTGGTCAAGGCAGTTGGATAGCCACTAATGAATTTGGTTTAACCCTATGCCTGCTAAACTACTATCAGGGGCAAACTCCGTCAGGTGAACTCATCAGTCGCGGTCAACTGGTCAAGTCCTTTGCCCATTACTCGTCAGCAGAACAACTCATTCAGGATTTTGAAAAACTGTCCTATCAACACTTCGCCCCATTTACTTTGGTTATTTTTGATTCCGAACTCACGGCCTTTCATGGGCATGTTCAGGCGTTGCAATGGGATGGAAAAATCTTAATAGACAGCCTTGCCCTTCCTCCTCTTATCTCTAGTGCAGTAGACGCCGTGGAAGTCCGACAGGAGAGACGAAACCTGTTTGCACAATTCAATCAAACAGAAGAAAACTTAGCATCTAGGTTAGCTTTTCATCACAGCCATAACCCGCAACAAGGGCACTTATCTCCCTGCATGCACAGGCACGACGCGCATACCGTTAGCTTTACCCATATTTCAGTTTCTACTCAGAGGGTGGAAATAAACTATCAGGATGGATCTCCCTGCATAGGTAATACTTATCAGAACTTATCGTTAAATAAACGTACACAGAAAATGTTCGGATAGGGGCGTTACTGTATATAGGGCTATATACAGTAACTTAAGAAGCAGATTGAAAAGAGACTCAACGACGCTGACACGAAGTACATCCCCGGCACGCAGAGCGAGAGTGAGGATCTAAGCGGCTTCGCTGTACTTTACAATATCCATTTTTGAAAGCGCGGCGGGCTGAAAACCAGTCATCAGGTTTTGCCAATAATACATACCCGTTGCAGCGCTTCACTAACTGTGAACGGTATTCATCGATAAAACGACTGTCAAAATCGATTTCAAAATACTCTAGCGCCTGTTCGATAGAGGTAAAACCCGCGATAATCTGTTGAATCTCAGATTGGCTCATAATATAAATTACTGATGGTGTTTCTACCAGTTTACTACAACGGTCATTAATCTTGAAAAATCTATCATGAATACATCACAGCTGGATGTATTATGGACAAGCAACAATCTCTAGGCTGTATGTATTGCTGCTTTGGGTTGCATCTGTATATCGGACATAGCAGTTATTATTGACTAAGGTTGGCGTACTACCACTGTAAACTAGGTTCGATCGAGCCGTAATAATGAGCGCGTTACTACCAGTTAATTTAGTGATACCCCAGTCTTCCACCTCTTCATAGTCTTTATTAATACCGTTAACCAATGTGGTAATCGTGTAGTAATCAGATTCCGGATAACCATAGCGAAAAATACATCGGGAGTCACACCCTGAAATGGGGATATCGGTCGCCCCTTTAATGCTGGTAATATAGGGCTCGCTTTCCAGGCCATTAATCGCCAATTTACTGTAGCCAATCGCAAGCCCTGATTCGATAGCTCCTTTTAACCCTTCCAGAGCGGAATTCTTAGCGTCGGTTTGCAAATTTAAAAATCGGGGGGCAGCCGTTACTGCTAATATGCCAAGAATCACAATGACTACAACTAACTCTATGAGAGTAAAACCATTTTTCTGCATACATCCTCGTCTGACAACGACTAAAAATCAGGCTAATTTAATCCTAAACTTATCAATGGTCAACTGATATTACAGACAAGCTGTCACGGAAACATATAATGGATAAAGCAACTATGTCGAAAACGTAATAGTATGATATTATTAAAGATACCTATTTCAATTCGGTACCTGAATGAGTCAATCACAACTACTTTTAGACATTAGTACTCACGCCTTATTACACCTGGAATTTAAAAAACTCGAAAAGCGTCTTACCCTAGTTGAGCGAAATAATTTACTTGTTCAGTTTCTCAAGCGTATAGTCAAATCAAATCGTTACCGTATTGTGAGGAAATCCACTAAGAATTGGCTTTTGCTCGGTCGAAAATCAGGAGCTAATTTAGAGTCAATTTTGCTTGGCGATCAAAAACAGCTGCTGCAAACCTGCTCCACCGATCTGCATCATTTTATCGGTCTTATTGGAGAAATAGAATCTCAATTAGGTACTAAAGTGCAGTATTCATTAGCTCGGGATATTGATCTGAATGCCCGCTATGGCAAAGTACTCGTATGCGTGGTCGATGAAGATTTAACCGCCAGTTTTGATGAAGACGGGCAGATGTTCAGCTCCACTCAATTGCTGTTTATTGGCGACTCTGAACGCAAAGAGCTATTTTCTAAAGCCATCGAGCAGACTGGATATTTTCAGGCAGTTGTTGCCTACGAAGACGACAATCACCTGCGAATTGAATTGCTTCGGTTGTAATTTAAACTAAAAATACTCATTCATGCTCAAATAACGATCCCGGATATGTTCTATCAGCGCCTGTATACGTTTGGCGGGTTTACGGGTATAGGGATAAACCGCATAAATCCCGACTTCTTTGCCCACTTGATCCGCAAGAACCTCGACCAAAGCGCCCTTTTGCAAATCTTCATACACCAGACACGTTGGCAAATAAGCAAGACCATTACCCGCAAGTGCTGCTTTTCTTAGGGCCGCTGAATTATTAGAAGAGAAGTTTCCGCTCACCTTTAACGTATACACATCACTGTTACGCTTAAACTGCCAGTCAAAAGTACCAGAACTTTCAAAGGTATACCCAAGACAATTATGCCTAAGCAGATCTTTAGGTTTTACAGGTTCACCAAACGCTTCAAGATAAGCAGGCGTAGCACAAATGACCCAGCGCGAGTTAAAGATATATCGCGCGATCAAACTTGAATCTTCCAGATAACCAGTACGGATCACTAAATCGTATTTGTCTGCAATAAGGTCGACAAATTCGTTGTCCATCGACATATCTATTGTTAGCCCGGGATGCTGCTGACAAAAATCAGAGACCGCCTCCGCCAGCAGGAGGTCTCCTGAGATAGTAGGCACTGACATTCGAATATGACCAGAAAGCACTTCGTTATAGCCATTAATGGCATTAAAAGCCGACTTGGCGATATCCTTAATGTCTTTAGCGCGGTTATAGAGTACTTCTCCTGCTTCTGTCGGAGATAAATTACGCGTCGTCCGGTAAATAAGCTGAACACCGAGCTTATTCTCCAGTTTACTGACACGCTTACTCACCACAGACTTCGTAATACTGTTAAGCTCTGCCACTTTACTAAAAGAACCGTTCTCAATTACTTGAGTGAACAAAACCAAGTCATCAATATCAGGCATAAGAAGTACTCATCATTTCAATTACATATCGTCGATTATAATATAAGAGGCAAAAACAGGGCCGTGAACTCCAACGACCTTTATTAGCTCTATATCCGCCGTAGAACTCGGTCCTGAGATAAAGTTAACACAAGACGGAACTCTTTCTCCATTGGCCGCCTTTTTATGTAGTACTGCTGTAGCTTGAGTTAATCTCGCTACTAAAGTACTTTTTGCAACCACAAATACAGAGGCTTCCGGCAACAGGCTCACCGCACGTCCCTGAGCTGGATTACTGTAAAGCACCATAGTACCTGATTCGGCAAGCCCTTGCTCCGCGAATACAATACCCACTTTAGCGCGCTCAGCCAGTTCAATATTACGCTCATACCCAGCAGCCGCATCCCAGACATTCACGTCATATTGTTCTGAATGCAGCGACTCTTCCGAAACCAGTGAAAGCAAGCGAGATTCTGCCGAAAGCAGAACCTCTGCCTTGGTTGAGCTATCTTTTATGTCAACAGCACAATACTGTTCGCATACCTGCTTAATAGCCTGAGTGATGTTCGCCTGAGTGGTAACCACCGCCTGAGAAGCCAGATTTGTTTGCGTATAGTTCACCAACACTTCTTTCAACTCGTCCTGAGACAGTTCTGCCATCACTTCATGATGGCAACGATGCTTTAACGCAGGCTTTTCTACGGGAGTGATTTGTCTTTCCCTTCCCAGCTTTTGGGCTATGTTATCTAAAAAAGCATCGCGGTTTTGAATATAACCCGGATCGATGTTTTGCATTGAATTAGACATAGTTATCGTTCCTTAACCTTTATTATGATTTTTAAACCAACTGCGGAAAGACTCTCCATCTGGCTCTGGCAGATCTCTTGCTTCGGTCCACTCACTAATAGCACCAAGGTTCAGCGGCATTTTACCGTTCTTAATAAGACCGCTCGCCGCAGTGGCGCCGACTCTCACCGTGGTGTCCCACAATATTGGTCTGGCGTTAATGAAATTAAACGCGCCGACAGTGGCTCTTTCGCCCATAGGGGTTATCTTCTGTTCAGCCATCTTCTGGCGATGCTTTAACAGAAGATCTGACAAAGGAATTTTTACAGGGCAAACATCATGGCACGCCTTACATAAACTGCATGCGTACGGCAGATCTTTAAAGTCATCGTAGCCACCCAGTAATGGCGAAAGCACCGCACCAATAGGGCCTGAATAAATAGAACCATAAGATTGTCCGCCAATGTGGCGATAAGCAGGGCAAGTATTGACACACGCAGCGCAGCGTACGCAACGAAGAATGTCTTTAAATTCTGAACCCAAAATATCGGAGCGACCGTTATCCACGATCACCAAATGAAACTCTTCAGGACCGTCACAATGTTCATTTTCTCGCGGTCCAGTTAATGCGGTTACATAACCTGTCAATGGTAAACCAACCGCACTGCGGCAAAGCAGGCTAATAACAATATCTAACTCTTCAAAGGTGGGAACAATGCGCTCCATACCCATTACCGCGATATGCGTTTTAGGTAAGCTGGTCGCTAATCGTGCATTACCTTCATTCGTGACTAAGCTGATACTACCTGACTCAGCAACGGCAAAGTTACAACCGGTAATACCGATATCCGCTTCCAGAAAATCATGGCGAATGTAGTTACGTACAAACCGGGTCATTTCCTCAGGGTCATTGGTCCCCTGATAACCAATTTTATCTTTAAATATGTCCCTGATCTGAGTTCTGTTTTTGTGCAGTGCTGGAACCACAATATGCGAAGGAGGATCGCAATCATCAACCTGCAGAATATATTCTCCGAGATCGGTCTCTACTACTTCGCA
>ASRM01000161.1_pt1 | contig 11938 bp, 3 predicted proteins | sample 693238 | NCBI WGS metagenome assembly ASRM01 (sample SAMN02169242, study PRJNA158439) | bioreactor metagenome | isolation source: day 74 sample from continuous culture bioreactor inoculated with sediment... | place: Germany: Bremen
CAAGGCGCACCACTTGTGCCCGCATTTCATCAAACCATTTTCCCGCCGACAACATCTAGTGTAGTTGTACTGAATATTGGTGGCATCGCTAATATTTCTGTGATGCGTCCTGCTTTCCCAACCATAGGTTATGATACTGGGCCCGGAAACATGCTAATGGATGCGTGGATTTACCAACAATTAGATAAACCTTATGACAAAGATGCGGAATACGCCAAGACAGGTAAGGTGGTTCCTGAATTATTGCATCAAATGAGCAATGAGGCTTACTTGTTAAAACCTATCCCCAAAAGTACTGGAAGAGAATTGTTTAACCTAGAATGGCTAGAAAACAAGCTGTCTTGTGTCAATCAACCTATATCAGGCGAAGATGTTCAGGCAACATTAGCGGAATTTACTGCTCAAACCATAGTGAACGAAGTGAAAAAATATGCTCAGGGCAACTTACCTCAGCTACTCGTTTGCGGCGGTGGTGCAAAAAACCCGCTAATTATGAAAAGAATTTCCAAGCTTCTTTTGGGGTGGTCAGTTTGCTCCACAGATGAAAAAGGCATAAGCAGTGACTCCATGGAGGCCATCGCATTTGCCTGGTTGGCTCAACGAAGAATTCATAATCTACCAAGTAATCTACCCGAAGTGACTGGTGCTAAACGCCTTGCTTCACTGGGTGTCATCTACCCAGCAGAACCAGAGAAATATTAATTATGACCAATGATGCGCTAATTTCAGCACTATCTAGCCTCGTTTCTGAGGGACGTAACCCCGAAACTATGGATATTGACTTATTGCCTTCGGAGCAAATACTTAAACGACTTAATATACAGGATAAACAAGTGCCTGATGCTGTCGAAAAAGTGATACCTGAGGTTGCCTTAGCTGTAGATAAAATTACCAAAGCGTTTAAGTCCAACGGAAGGTTAATATATACCGGGGCAGGAACAAGTGGACGTTTAGGTGTTTTAGATGCCTCTGAATGCCCCCCCACTTTCGGGGTGCCCGACAACATGGTGATAGGGCTTATCGCTGGCGGTAATAAAGCCATGTTTAAAGCAGTTGAAGGCGCAGAGGATTCATCGGATCTTGGTGCTAACGATCTAAAACAGATAAAACTAAAGCCCAATGATGTTGTTGTTGGTATTGCCGCTAGTGGCCGAACACCTTATGTCATTGGCGGATTGGAATATGCCAATGAGTTAGGGGCGACAACCGTTGCCTTGTCTTGTAACCCTGACTCGCCGATTGCGGAGATTGCCAGCATAGCTATCAGCCCGGTCGTAGGACCAGAGGCATTGACCGGCTCTACACGATTAAAGTCAGGGACAGCACAAAAGCTGATACTCAATATGCTGACCACCGCTAGCATGATCCGTATAGGGAAGAGTTATCAAAACCTGATGGTTGACGTTAAAGCCAGCAATAAAAAACTCACTGCCAGAGCAGTTCGTATTGTGATTCAGGCTACAGAATGCAGCTCAGAAACGGCAAAACAATTTTTGGTTGAAACCAATTACGACGTCAAACTATCAATATTAATGATACTGACCGGAATGGGTAAAGCCGAAGCTCAGCAACAACTTGATGTGCAGAACGGATTCTTACGTAAAGCAGTAGAAAAACAATAACCCACGCCGTTTAACAGAAACGGCTAGAACTTTTCCCAAGCGGGAGTTAATTCAAGGTAAGCCTATAATACTTACCTTGAATTAATTGGATTCGTTCCAGCCTCTTTGCCACTCCATACGGAATTTCTGAGCATTTACCGTTCCTTCACATACGCCTTCATAATATTGACCTGACAGACCAATCTGATAAGCAAAGTCAGGATTACAATACTCTTTAACACCTTTTAAATAGCCATTGTCGTACTCTGCCTGATTCGCCTGCCCCAGACTCTGTAATTCACTAAAAGAGCGTGTGTGCTGACCTTTTACGCCATCCCTATATCCCACTTCGAACCAATCACCCTCATTTGCCAACTCTTCGATACCAACAGAGCAGCCAGACAAAACAACTAACACCAAACTGGAAAAAAAACTGAGCTTCATATCATTACCCTATTCTTTATCATTTCAAATTTATTATTATTGCCCGAACCAGTGTATGCCGCTTAACTGAACATCACACCGTTCAATTCTAGTATTGTCTATTTATCTGCTTCTATAAACCATTCATTTACTATATCAACCAGTAAAATCACTATTTAACCACTGACGTCAGAAGCGAATGAATCTCGCGTTCATTGTTTCTAATATAGATGCTGAAATATATAAATAACCAAACGTGGGACAATTATTATGATGTGGTTTCTCTTCTGTATTGCCGCTTTAATTGGCGGATACTTTATTTACGGTGCTTTTGTTGAAAAAGTTTTTGGTATCAACGAAAAACGTCAAACACCAGCACATACACTAAAAGACGGTGTAGACTTTGTACCAATGTCTACCAAGAAAGTTTACCTTGTTCAATTACTTAATATCGCTGGTGTTGGCCCAATTTTCGGCCCAATTATGGGTGCCCTTTACGGCCCAGCGGCACTACTTTGGATTGTACTAGGTTGTATTTTTGCTGGTGCGGTACACGATTATTTCTCTGGCATGCTTTCTGTACGCAATAATGGCGCTTCCATTCCGACACTTACGGGACGTTACTTAGGTAATGGTGCCCGCCACTTTATGAACGTGTTCGCGATTGTACTGCTGCTATTAGTTGGTGTGGTTTTCGTTTCAGCACCAGCAGGCATGTTAACTAACCTAGTTAATGAACAGTCAAGCATGGAAATGTCAAAAGTTACCATGGTTGTACTTATCTTTGCTTATTACATCATTGCAACGATTGTTCCTGTAGATAAGATCATCGGTCGATTCTATCCATTCTTTGGTGCGCTTCTGGTATTCATGTCAGTCGGCCTTATCGCCGCAGTTGGATTCTCTAGCGAGCATACTATTCTTGGTGGCTACGCTATTAGTGATATGTTTACTAACATGAACCCAAATAACCTTCCATTGTGGCCTGCGTTATTTATCACTATTGCTTGTGGTGCTATCTCTGGTTTCCACGCAACTCAGTCACCTCTAATGGCTCGTTGCATGGAAAATGAAAAAAGTGGCCGCTTTGTCTTCTACGGAGCTATGATTGGTGAAGGTATCATCGCGATTATTTGGTGTACGCTTGCATTAACTTTCTTTGGTACTGTAGAAGGACTTCAAGAAGCCGTTAAAGCAGGGGGCCCTGGTAACGTAGTTTACACTGCTTCATTTGGCCTGCTTGGCGTGTTTGGCGGTATCCTAGCCTTCCTTGGTGTTGTTATCCTGCCAATTACTTCAGGTGACACTGCATTCCGTTCTAGTCGTTTAATCCTTGCTGAATACTTTAATGTTGAGCAAAAAACATTACCAAAGCGTTTATTGATGGCAGTTCCGCTATTCATTATTGGCGGCATCCTGACTCAAGTTGATTTCGGTATTATCTGGCGCTACTTTGGCTTTGCTAACCAGTCTACAGCGACTATGATGCTTTGGACTGCAGCTGCATACCTACTACGTCAAAACAAGCTCCACTGGATTGCCACTGTACCAGCTATGTTTATGACCACTGTATGTATTTCTTTCATCATGAGCAGTGCTAAGCTTGGCTTCGGCTTACCAATCAATATTTCAACGGTTATTGGTGTGGCATCGGCTCTTGCAATCACAGCCTATGTAATCAAGACATCAAAAGGTAAAGGTGAATCTGAACTGGCAGATGAAGAGAAACCTGAAGCGGTAACTAAAACCGCATAAAGTTATTAAGCACAAAAAAGGGTTCCGAAAGGAACCCTTTTTCAGTTTGTAGTGTCATTAAATAGAAATGGTTAATTTAAAAACCAGATAACAAACTATCTTTAGTTCCATTCCAATATCAAATCAACTCTTCTGTTTTTAGAACGACCTAATTTAGTCAAATTAGAACCGATAGGATCCGCTTCGCCTTTTGCGACAACTTCAATAAGAGCAGGGTCGATTCCCAGCACTTCCAAATAGTCCTTAACTTCATTAGCTCGTTTCTCTGACAACTGCATATTAAACTCTTCAGTACCTGTAGAATCGGTATAGCCGAGCAGCAAGACGCTATACTCCTTCTTCGTCTCCATAAGTTGTGCTAACTGATACAAATTATACATTCCAGCGTTGCCAAGCTCATGACTTCCAATATCAAACATACTAATATCTAGTGTATATTTCTGATAATTTTCAAACGACAACTCTTCCGAATAAGCGATCGTATTGGCATCTTCATTTTCGTCACTAATCTCGTTTCCTGTGGAAGCTATCAAATAATCATCATTTTGATTCGAAGAAAATTCATCATTAACTTGTTCGCTCGTTTTGGTCGAAGCATTCTCGTCCTTAACTTGCTCGTTATTTTCAGTTAAATCAGATTCGCCGTTAGCTAGTTCACTACTTTCTGTAGCCGTAGCTTCACTGTTATTCACTCGTCCATCAGTTTCAGCCGCAACCAACGCTTGTGCATCGTTATCTTCATTAGAGGCCCTTTCATCATAAGTCCCCTCATCAGAAGTATTTCTAGTCAGGCTTTCAGAGTTTATGATGTTATTCCCCCCAAAGTAATATCCAATAGAGAGTCTGTATTGTACAGCATCCGCATCGTAAGCCATGACTTCCAGGCGACTAAACCAAGGAGATTTTGATGGTCGAAACTGCACTCCAGCTCCCGCATAAATACCTGATTTTCGCTTAGAGCTGAGATGGATCCGATCGTTAGAAATGGTATTAAATGTTGTTCCAAGCCCTAACTTTCCATATAAATTAAAATATGAAGAAGGTTTTGGTGAGAACAAGAAGCCACCTAACATCAATGACGTATTGTGATATCCAATACTTTCACTACCGCTATAAACATCCGTCGCAGGGTTATTTGCATCGTATCGACTATTTATAAGTTCAGCTTCACCCAAGTAGGAATAATCAAATTCAACAAACCATCTAGGAGACAAGTGATAACCTAAGCCAATACTTCCCCCGAAAGACTCCTTCCCGTCAGGATCGTTACCCCAACCTTGTGATGATCGTTCCGGGTCAAGTGAACTTAAGCCAAGCCCTGCAATTCCATAAAAACAAGATGTATCATCAGCACCAATTTCATAGCCACAATAATTATCGCTTTCAGATGCTGTTGCAGTGACCGCTGTAAAGGTAAAAAATAGAGTTAGAATAGACTTTCTAGTACGGTAACCATGCCGCTTTATCGTCAAAAGAAGTACTCCTAATAATGAAACAATTCCGAAACTCCCACCACTTGGATTCCCATCAGGAGAGGTAACAATTTCATCTTGCGTATAAGGTGAATTATTTGTTCTTGTAGGATTAGTCAAATACTCGTCTTTATCTGAGTAACCATCATTGTCACTATCGGTATCCTGAAAATCTCTTATGCCATCACCATCAGTATCAGCCAGAGCTAACATCTGAACTCGTATGGCAGTGCTACCATTGTAATTAATAAGATCAGTGGTACCTTGCGGTAGCTTTCCTGAATCATTGGGATCAAGAGCCATTAATATTTCTTGGTTCGAGAACCCAACCGCTTCATTAAAATCAGAAATGGTATCGTTATCGCTATCAAGATCTAATATGTCTGGGATACCATCGCTATCCGTATCTCTAAGCATTAAGTTGCTTGCTCTATCGTCTAATCCGTCAAGATTTACATCCACAATGCTATCGATATGTCCATTTTGACTACTATCAAACTCAGGGTGTTGTTCTAAGATGTCAAATATTCCATCGTTATCTGAATCTAAATCTCGGCTGTTAATAACACCGTCTCCATCTGTATCATTCGTTCCCTCTAATTCATCAGCAATACCATCATTGTCATCATCAGAGTCAAATTCATCAAAGATTCCGTCGTTATCCGAATCAAGACCGCTTGGCGATACAGAACCAAAAATTAACGGTAAGCTATCGACAACATCCACAATGCCATCGCCATCAGTATCTGCAAAACCAGCATCCACCATGCCATCAGCATTATCATCGATATTTTCGTCATTGCTGGTGTATAAAGGATAACCAGACTCTGTTAAATCGAAGTTTCCATCACCTTGACTATCTAGGTCTCTGAAGTCGAATACCCCATCAGCATCGCTATCCGCTAAAGACGAAGATAGATCCACCAGCCCGCTCTCTTTTTTATCAAGAACACCATCGTTATCACTATCTAAATCCAAGTAATCTGGGGTGTTATCATTATCACTATTCACTGGGGTTACATAAGAAGGTATCGAACCTACAGTCAATGAACGTTCTAAATCATCATTTATCCCATCGTTGTCAGAATCTAAATCGCGGTAGTTAGCAATCCCATCAAAATCAAAGTCAGAATGACCTTCTTCAGAATCCAAAATGCCATCATTATCCGAATCTAAATCACTGTAATCCGGTTCTCCATCTCCATCAGTATCAATACCTTGATAGCTATCGACGATGCCATCACCATTGTCATCTTTTCCAGTCGTCACGTAGTCGATATCAAATGCGTCATCTATTCCATCAGAGTCATTATCAATACCGCTTAAGTTCGGCAAAGAGTCTTCATTTAATCCATACTCCACTCCATCCGATATTCCATCCGAATCCGAATCACTATTTAAATAGTTTTGATCATTTTCCAACACAGAAAGAACACCATCTCCGTCATCATCAACATCTAAATAGTTTGGAATACCATCAGAATCGGTATCGACGCAAGGAGTGCCATTACCATGACAATCCCATTCTTCCATATCCGTTCTTCCGTCTAGATCAGAGTCTTTTGCATGTTGTCCAACAATGATCATATTACTTAACCCTGTCGACTGTTGAATTGGGGTCGTTATGGTCACATAGGCAAACAACTTGTCTCCGCTAGTCAAAGCGCCGTTGGTTTTAACACAAGAGTATTTATATGGATTGATGGAACCCGTAATTTGGATATCATCCCCTTGGCAGACAATGTCACCACGATCCTGACTGATTTGTTTCACAATCTTAACGGATGGTGTGCCCGATTGAGTTACTTCTCCTTCCAACAAGCTACCATTAGTATTATCTAAATATGGCGGCTCATTTTCATAGGTTAAATCCAGTGCACTGGTTATCACTTTACCAATCTCAACACCATTAGAGTCGGTTTGAGAGACGGTAAATTGACTACCACTGCTAAGATCGTTTGGTGTTTCACACTTCCATGTTCCCATTGGAGAAACCAATGTTGAACAAACAGAAGTTGTTTCATTTACACCAGCGTTATTCACTAGTTGAGTTACGCTGATACCAGAACCAAATTCACCTAATCCGGTAATAAAACCACTTCCAATGGTTGGGAATACCACTGGTGACGAAGACTCACTACGCGTCAGAGTATTATCAGAAATAGTTACTTTACTGACTTGAGAAGTATTCTGTGCACTGTCTTTCACCGCGATAACAGCTAAATCACCAACCGCTACCGACCTTAGCGCGTTACACTTCCAGAAGCCATTAGCAGAAACAGGTTGGTCCTGACATAACACTTCATCATTTTTGTCCTTTATAGAGACCCAACTACTCGGCTCAGCCGTACCATTAAAGACAACAATTTCACCGTTAAATACAGGGAATAACGTTGGCGGTATCGGACGTTTCAAATCAATGGTTAGTTCTTTGTTTGTTTGGTCATTAGCAACATTGCCATGAGAATCAATACTAGAAACAGTGACGTTGTATACACCTTCAGGAAGGCCATCAAACTTAACTAATTTCCCTTCAGAATCAACACCTGTACTTGTATCAACACTCCATTGCTTCATACCCTGTGAATTTTCGATGCCATTAGGTGTTGATGTAAATGCAACTCCTTTTAGTTCAACACGAACTGAACTTTTATCTTCGGCATAACCTGTCAATATTGGTTTTGATTTATTGGTTACCTGTTTCTCTACCGTTGGGATAACTGGTAGTTGAGTATCAATATCAAAATAAATGACATTACTCGCTTCATTAGTATTGCTACTCACATCAGTGAATTTACCTGCAAGTACAGACAACGCACCATTACCAGTGAACTCATCTGTCGGTACAAAAGTCACCGTATAATTCTTATCCGAACCTTGAAAATTCGTTAGCGAACCATTAACAATGGTAAGATCTCCCACAGTAAAATCAGAAGACGTTTTGCTTAATACCATAGTAACAATACTCGCTTGCCCTTTTCCTAAAGTTGTAGGAGAAGGCACTGCGCTTAACGTTATCGTCGGCTTCGCGGTATCAACGGTATAGGTTTTCACTTCACTAGCCGTATTGCTGTTACCAGCCGAATCAGTAAATTTACCCGCACTAATACTAACTGTTCCATTTGCTGTACTAACATTTACAGGAGTAAAGACCACGCTGTAATGAATGCCAGTTCCAGTAAAGTTACTTAATGTTCCGCCCGTTACCGTAATATCAGCCTTGGAAAAATCAGTCGCACTTTCACTTAAAATTATCGTGATGGTACTAGACTCTCCCGCACCTAGACTATCTTCTGTCGCCGTCAAGGTAACCGTTGGTTTAACGGTATCAATAGTCAAACTCGCATTGTTACTAGCTTGATTACTATTTCCTAATTCATCGGTAAACTTGTTCGCAGCAATGCTGACACTACCTGCCGCTGTACTGTTGTCCGTTGGAGTAAAGACAACCGTGTAATCCACACCACTACCATTAAACGTTGCTAATGTTCCCCCTGATACGGTTAAATCTTGCAAAACAAAATCAGTAGAGGTCTCACTTAATTTAATCGTAATAGTGCTTGTTTCCCCTGCTTTCAAAGAGGTTGAATTCGGCGTAACTGTGGCTGTTGGTTTTGCCGTATCAACCGTAAAAGTCACCGTATTACTTGCGGTATTTTGATTCCCCGCAGCATCAGTAAATTTACCAGCAGAAACATTCACACTTCCATCCGCAGTACTGCCTGTGGTTGGTGTAAAGGTCACGCTATACGCTATTCCTCGACCAGTAAAACCACTCAACGAACCACCGGACACGGTTAAATCACCGATATTGAAGTCAGTTGATGCTTCACTTAGTGAAATGGTAATAACACTATTTTGACTGTTGCCCAATGATGTTGAACTGGCACTTAATGTGATTGTTGGCTTGCCAGTATCAACCGTGTAAGTTTTTATATCACTGGCAATATTTCCGTTACCAACGGCATCGGTAAATTTATTCTCGGAAATACTCACCGTACCATTCACTAGACTGTCAATTTGCGGTGTAAAGGTCACACGATAGTTCTTGCCTGAGCCAGTAAAGGCACTAAGTGTTCCTCCTGTTGCGCTAATATCTGTTTCAACAAAATCAGTCGCCGTTTCACTTAATACTATTGTAATAACACTCGTTTCACCCGCACCTAAACTACTTTCTGTTGCAGTTAAGGTAACCGTCGGTTTCACCGTATCAATCGCCATGTTAGCGCTAGTTATCGCTGTATTCGCATTACCAGATGCATCAGTAAATTTATCCGAAGCAATACTAATCTTCCCAGCAGTAGTACTGTTATCTGTCGGAGTAAAGACAACCGTATAATTAATGCCATTGCCTGTGAACGAACTAAGCGTGCCGCCTACTACTGATACATCTGCTTGAGTAAAGTTTGTTGACGCTTCCGTTAACGTGATAGTAACCGTACTGGTATCACCCGCTTTAAGAGACGTTGAACTTGGTGTTATCGTTGCGGATGGTTTAGCGGTATCCACAGTTATTCTCAAGTCCACACTCGCCAGGTTACTGTTACCTGCTGCATCGGTAAATTTATCCGCCGCAACATGAATAACACCCGCATCAGTACTATTAACGGAAGGAGTAAACACTACCGAATAATTCACACCGCTACCTGTAAAGGCACTTAAACCACCACCAGAAACGGTAATATCAGTGACGGAAAAATCTGTCGACGCTTCACTTAATACTATGGTTATCGTGCTGGTTTGATTCCATCCTACTGATGCTGGGCTAGCGCTCAACGTGATAGTTGGTGTTGTGGTATTGATGGTAAATACCTTTTCAGTACTGGCAACATTACTATTACCCGCGGCATCGGTAAATTTACCTACGCCAACACTCACCCTTCCACTTGTGGTACTACCAATCGCTGGCGTAAAGGTCACACTGTAGCTCGCCCCCATACCGCTAAAGCTAGTTAAGTTACCACCTGATACGGTTAGATCTTCAAGAGAAAAATCGCTTGCGCTCTCACTCAAAGATATAGTGATAATACTGCTCTGCCCTGCAGCCAATGCACTTTCAGCCGCACTTAAGGTCGCCGTTGGTCTCTTAGTATCAACACTTATGTTTGCCGTATTACTCACCGTATTGGCGTTACCTGCTGCGTCAGTAAATGTATTCGCAGCGATGCTCACATTACCCGCAGCAGTACTATTACTTGATGGAGTAAACACCACACTATATTGGGTTCCGCTACCATTGAAGGTGCCAAGTGTACCGCCCGACGCGGTCAAGTCAGACACAGAGAAATCCGTGGCCGCTTCAGTTAACGTAATGGCTACCGTACTTGTTTCACCAGCTTTAAGTGACGTTGGATTAGGAACTAACGAGGCTGTTGGTTTAGCCGTATCTACAGCAATACTCAAATCGATACTGGACAGATTAGTATTACCCGCAGCATCGGTAAATTGACCAGCAGCAACTCGAATAATACCTGCAGAAGTGCTATTACTTGCCGGTGTAAACACCACAGTATAATTGACACCGCTACCAGTAAAACCACTCAAGGTTCCGCCCGACGGTGTAATATCTGCGACCGTAAAGTTAGTAGAAGCCTCACTCAGTACCACAGTAATGGTACTCGTTTGCCCCATACCTAATGAGTTAGAACTCGCACTCAAGGTAATTGTTGGTTTCGTGGTATTTACCGCGAAAACCTTTTCAGCACTAGCAACGTTACTATTGCCCGCAGCATCGGTAAATTTACCAGCTCCAACACTGATAGTTCCGCTTGTTGTACTCCCTGTTACAGGAGTAAATGTGACGCTATAATTTGCACCACTACCACTAAGGCTACCTAATGTACCACCAGAGACTGTCAAGTCGTCGAAGGTAAAGTCGCTGGCACTTTCACTTAAGGTGATAGTCACCACACTGCTTTGTCCCGCAGCAAGAGCACTTTCCGACGCGGTTAATGTCGCAGTAGGTCTCTTTGTATCAACACTAATACTTGCAGTATTGCTCACGGTATTTGCATTGCCCGCAGCATCTGTATATTGACCTGCTGCAATACTGACTCTACCTGAGGCCACACTGTTTTCTGAAGGTGTAAACACCAAAGTATAACGTGCACCACTACCATTAAAGGTACCGACACTGCCACCAAACACAGTAATGTCTGATAAAGTAAAATCGGTTGCTGGCTCAGTTAATGTGATTGTAATTGTGCTAGTTTCGTCAGCTTTAAGCGACGTTGGGTTCGGCACTAAAGTGGCCGTTGGTTTAGCGGTATCCACGGTAAATACGACAGTATTACTGTCAGTATTGGCATTGCCTGCCTCATCAGTAAATCCTGCTGCTGCAACAGAAATACGACCACCAGATATGCTGTTTCCCGTCGGTGTAAATGTCACGTTATACCGAGTGCCACTTCCTGCAAAACTACTTAATGTACCGCCTGACACGGTAATATCAGCAACCGTGAAATCTGTTGACGCCTCACTTAGTGTCATGGTTATGGTACTGGTTTGAGAGCCACCCAACGAAGTAGAACTCGCGCTTAAAGTTATACTTGGTTTTGCCGTGTCAATCGTGAATATTTTCGCTGTACTTGCCGCTACATTGCTGTTGCCCGCGGCATCGGTGAATTTACCCGCAACTACGGTAACACTACCATTATTATTGCTGTTATTTGATGGCGTAAATACAAC
>ASRM01000162.1_pt1 | contig 11923 bp, 11 predicted proteins | sample 693238 | NCBI WGS metagenome assembly ASRM01 (sample SAMN02169242, study PRJNA158439) | bioreactor metagenome | isolation source: day 74 sample from continuous culture bioreactor inoculated with sediment... | place: Germany: Bremen
GATCCTCATTTTATCAAAAATCAAGCGTCTTCAATGATCACGGGTATAAAGACAATGCTAGTTGCGATTTTTCACCATTATATTCATCCATAAGTTTAAACGTTTTTGTGTTATCGTGACGAAACATACTCGTACAATTTGTTATAACTACTTTGCTGATATCAAAGCCAATATATGATGGGTATTGCGCTAGACTCAATTGATTTCCATCACCACACCCAAACTCAATAATTGTTTTTATCTTGTTATCTGCAACAAATTTGTTTAATACCTCAGCTTTGAACTCAGCAAGTTTATTGTAAGATCCATCGCCTGAGTGTCCACCAGTCTCATAGCGCTTCTCCCAATATAATTTCGAACCCTGAAAAGGTTGTTGATATACACGATATACATACTTAGCAATATAACTAAGAGCAGGAATTTTTTTTAAAAGGTTTTTCACGCTTCCCTTCCCCAAGATTTAACACACTTTAGGTTATGATAGATGTGTTAAGAAAAATTGGTCATACCATAATCAACATAATCGTTACAAACGACAAGTTACTATCGGTTCAGTCTTATTTATTAGGCCTAATCTATCTTTCAAATCACCACTCTAATCCAGCGCTTTCAAACGTCCTAAAACGAAAAAAAGGGGCCAAACAGGCCCCTAGCAGTCATTACTTTTTTATCTATTCCCAATCAAGGATAACTTTACCGGAAAGCCCGCTACGCATGATGTCGAAGCCTTTTTGGAAGTCATCAATCTTGTAGTGATGGGTGATAATTGGGTTCAAATCCAGACCAGACTGAATCAAACTTGCCATTTTGTACCATGTTTCAAACATCTCACGGCCGTAGATACCTTTAATCACCAGACCTTTAAAAATAACTTGATTCCAGTCTATACCCATATCCGATGGTGGAATACCCAGTAGAGCAATGCGACCACCATGGTTCATCTCTTTTAACATGGTATTAAATGCAGCAGGATTACCTGACATTTCCAAACCAACATCAAACCCTTCGGTCATCTTGAGGCTAGCCATTACATCTTCTAGACTCTCAGTAGCAACATTGACCGCACGAGTAACACCCATTTTCTTCGCTAGGTCTAGTCGGTATTCGTTAACGTCTGTAATTACAACGTGACGTGCTCCAACATGTTTCGCTACAGCCGCTGCCATAATGCCTATTGGGCCTGCACCCGTGATAAGAACATCTTCACCGACCAAATCGAATGAAAGCGCGGTATGAACCGCATTGCCAAATGGGTCAAATATTGAGGCAAGATCATCCGAAATTTCTTCAGGAATTTTAAAAGCATTGAATGCCGGAATTACTAAATACTCTGAAAAAGCACCTGTTCGGTTTACACCGACTCCTACCGTGTTTCGGCATAAATGAGTACGTCCGCCACGGCAGTTTCGGCAATGACCACAAGTAATATGACCTTCGCCAGAGACTCTGTCGCCAATCTCAAAGCCACGTACTTCCTGACCAATACCAACTACTTCACCCACATACTCATGGCCTACGACCATTGGCACTGGAATCGTATTTTGAGACCATTCATCCCAGTTATAGATATGAATATCCGTACCACAGATGGCGGTTTTCTTAATCTTAATCAGCAGATCATTATGCCCGACTTCAGGTTTTTCTACCTGCGTAAGCCAAATACCTTCTTCTGCTTTCAGTTTTGATAGCGCTTTAATTTTCATATACTTCTCTCCGGTCACAGGCTTTATACCCGTAACCCATAACCGATGACCTATAACCGATGACCCGTAATCGGTAACCGGTAACCCATAGCCCATAACCTGTAGCCTGTAGCCTGTAGCCTGTAGCCTGTAGCCTAAATAATACCCATATCTTTGCCTACCTGAATAAACGCATCTATCGCTTTATCCAAGTCTTCACGGCTGTGTGCTGCCGACATTTGAGTACGAATACGCGCCTGACCTTTTGGTACGACAGGGAATGAGAAACCAACAACATAAATGCCCTTCGCAAGTGAGCGTTCAGCAAATTCCGCGGCTACTTTTGCATCGCCCAACATAATAGGAATGATGGCATGGTCTGCACCACCCATGGTGAATCCCGCATCTTCCATGCGTGCTCGGAAATGCGCAGCGTTTTCCCACAGTTGGTCACGAAGCTCGCCGCTTTGCTCCAGCAAGTCAAGAACGCGGATAGAGGCAGAAACAATGGCAGGAGCCACTGAATTAGAAAACAAATACGGACGTGAACGTTGTCGAAGCCAATCGACCACTTCTTTTTTACCAGAAGTATAACCACCGGAAGCGCCACCCATGGCTTTACCTAGCGTACCCGTAATAATATCAATACGGTCGATGACATCATGGTATTCATGCGTACCACGACCATTAGCGCCCATAAAACCCACCGCGTGAGAATCATCGACCATAACTAGCGCATTGTATTTATCGGCTAAATCACAAATGCCAGGAAGGTTAGCAACCACACCATCCATAGAGAAAACGCCATCAGTAACAATAAGCTTATGACGTGCTCCGGCTTTATCTGCTGCAATAAGCTGCTCTTCTAAGCCATCCATATCATTATTGGCATAACGGAAACGCATCGCTTTACATAAACGAACACCATCGATAATTGAAGCATGGTTTAGCGCATCAGAAATAATGGCATCTTCTTTTCCTAAAATGGTTTCAAAAAGGCCTGCATTCGCATCAAAGCACGAGGTATAAAGAATCGTATCTTCTTTACCCAAGAATTCAGACAGCTTTTGTTCCAACACTTTGTGAGAGTCTTGCGTGCCGCAAATAAAACGTACCGACGCCATACCAAAGCCGTGTTGATCCATACCCGCTTTCGCTGCTTCGATTAAGTCTGGGTGGTTGGCTAAGCCAAGGTAGTTATTTGCGCAGAAGTTTAAAACTTCTTCGCCTGTTGAGATAGACACAGCAGCTTTCTGTGCTGAAGTGATAATTCTTTCGGATTTGTACAATCCTTCAGCTTTTACTTCTTCAATTTGCTGATTAATTTGGTCGTAGAATGCAGAAGACATAAATGATTCCTTGCAGAAATTATTATTAAAAACAGCCCGTTAAATATAGTAGCGTAAAGTAAGATACATTAAGGCAGTTAGTCACGTATTTGATTTACAGTGTAAAGCTATTCTAATTGATCATCATTAATACTATTATCCATACAGGTGGAAAAACATTCATGAATCACAGGCACAAATCTCATTATGATTTCCAATAAGTTAATCGCATTATTGCCAGACCTTGCTGCTTTTATTCTAGTTGTTCAGGAAAAAAGTTTTACTGCTGCGGCGAAAAAACTCGATGTAACACCCTCAGCTTTGAGCAAAACCATTACTCGCCTAGAAAAAGCGTTATCAGTAAAACTGTTCGAACGAACCACAAGAAAGCTGATCGTTACCGAAGCAGGTAACAAAATTTATGAACAATGTGTTGTTATGGTCAATGCGGCAGAACAAGCAGTCGAAATATCCAAAGTGGATCATGAACTGCCATCAGGCCCCATTACAGTTGCTGCTCCAGAGGCATTTCTGAATGTAGTATTACAACCTTTTGTCATTCCTTTCCTTAAGAAGTACCCCGACATTCAGCTGAAGCTTAGAGCCGCTGACGGCGCAATCGATATATTCAAACAAGGTATCGATATCGCATTCCGGCTTACCGATAAACCCGACGAAAACTTGATCCTTAAGGAGTTGGGGGAAACCACCTTAGTTCTCTGCGCCAGTCCAGATTACATCGCAGAAAAAGGTACCCCGACTCATCCAAGTCACCTGATTGATCACGACTGCCTTTATCTCGCTGAAACTCATACCGACCATATATGGCACTTTGTTAAGGAAGATGAATTACTCACAATTCCCGTCTCAGGCCGATATGCTGTCAATCATGCTCAAATGAGGCTTAACGGTGTTAAAAATGGCCTTGGTATCGGGATATTTCATGACTTTGTTGTGAAACAAGCGATCATAAATGGGGAAGTGGTTGAGGTGCTTAATGACTGGACAATCAAAGGAAATTACCATGGCATCATTGCTCTTCAGTATGCCCAGACGAAATATATGCCCGCGCGCCTACGCGTATTTATCGACTATATTACCAACAACCTGACATTAGGAGAATGACTTGTATGTTAAAGGGTATCCACCACACCGCGATCATCTGCTCGGACTATTTGGTGTCTAAAGCGTTTTACTCAGAGCTGCTGGGGCTTAAAATAGTGGCCGAAAACTATCGTACTGAAAGAGATTCTTACAAACTTGATCTGGAATTACCTGATGGCTGCCAAATTGAACTATTTTCATTCCCTAGCCCACCTAAAAGACCAACAACACCTGAAGCTCAAGGATTACGCCACCTCGCCTTTGTCGTTGATTCTGTAGAAGTGACTAAGCAATATCTGCAAGATCATGGCATTGACGTTGAACCCATTCGCATTGATGAATTTACCGGTAAGTCCTTCACCTTTTTTAAAGACCCTGACGGGCTGCCGTTAGAACTGTACCAAGCGTAATCCGCTAAGGTATATGGTATTCCATTGTCCGAATCTCCCAACTCGTGAGAGATTCGGTTTTATCAGACTTAAAGCTCAGAATAAGCGTCGATAGGTTGACGACCACGCAGTGCCAGAAAGTCGAGAAACTGGCGTGCGGAATAAGTAATGACCTGTTGAGTTGGCATATCTATGCTATCAAACATCTCACTAACCTTCTGAAATTTTCCAATATCTTCACAAAAATGGGCATCCGACCCTGTGGTCAAATAGGCTCCTGAATCCTTTGCGATTTTAGCAATTTCTAGGCAACGGTCCACACTGCCCACCCGGCTATGCCCTTTCAGTGAACTGTTATTAATTTCAATCGCGACATTATGTTGTTTAGCACACTGAATAACACGTTCGAAATCAAAGTCGAAATTGGGGTTACCTAAATGACCTAACGCATCTACCCTGCCACTTTTAATAACATTAATTAACGTTTCCGTATGGATTTCCTTGTTAGCGGGACGATAAACGTGTTCATGAAAACTGGCGATAACCCAATCAAGTTTGGATTCGATGGAAGGGTGAATATCCACCTCACCTTCAACATTCATGATATTGGACTCGATGCCCCGAATAACCGCCACATCAGATAAAAAACGAGGCAAAATAGTTTGATTACCAAAGAACCAATAATGTGGTGCACCCGGCATGGTCGGGGCGTGCTCCGTCGTACAAAACATCTTCAAGCCATGGTCTTTTGCCGCTTTTGCATTTTCTATTAACGTACTGTAAGCGTGTCCACTCGCATAAGTGTGAGTGTGCGTATCCACTTCAAATCTCATAAAGCCTCACTGAACCGTTTAATAATGTGACTAGTGTAACAATTTTCTAGCTACTCATCAGTCTTTCTTTACGGATCGGATGAGAATCAGAGTATGAATATACCTAATAAAGGTGCGAAATATTGACAATAAAATCAGCAGGCTTTGTCAAAATTCAAAAATGTAAACTAAGCTAAATGTGAGCTAATTCAATCTGCATTGACTAAAGGGAATGAATGTAAACTATGGCGAAAAGGCGTTATCCACTCAGTATTCATATTACGAGCTTATTCTTAGTGCTCTCCATTATTCTGGGCGGAGCATTAATTGCAATTAGTTATCAGCACTCTCAGATACTTATCGAACACAGTGCCAAAAAAATCAGTATCAAGAATAGTCATAAATTGGAATCTATCATCCAAAAGAGCGTCTCCCCCATACTGACCACTTTGGATTTGATGGCAAGCACTTCACTCAGTAGCCAGCCACCTCAGAGTGGTAAATTAAGTGTATGGACCAACTCAATCCAACTCATTTTTGACCGAAACCCACATCTGACTGGGCTTTTTTATGCTAGCACCGATGGCTCATTTACCCAATTCAGGCCGATGACGGACAAAATAGCGAAAGCCTTCAAAGGCCCTCAAGAATCTAAACTAATGATCAACTATTACAAAATGGGCGAACAAAATATCTTCCATTTTTTGGGAGATGATATTCATTTAATTGAAAAGAAAACAGACACTATCGACAATCAAGATCCCAGGAAACGCCCCTGGTATGTCAACGCAACACCGGATGGAAAAATTGGCCTCTCTGAGCCTTATCGCTTTTATTTTCTTAACGAAACTGGCATTACTCTTTCTCGAATGTCTTTGGATGGCGACAGTGTGGTCGCTGCTGATTTCACCTTAAACTCACTATCCAATCAACTTGACGAACTAGCAACATCAGATCAAACCAAACTAGCCGTCTTTGATATAAATTTTAATCTTCTCGCTCAGCATAATCTCATTGAACCGAATAAAGACGATCAAGCTATAGATGATATAAATCTGTCAAAGACCGTCTTTAAAGAACTCATTGAGAATCGCACCAATACAGGTATTTTTCAAAATACCCAGTTTAATGAGAAGCAATGGCAGGTCTCTATTAATATCGTCCGCTTAACCGACAAGGTGCAAATACTATTAGCAGAAGCCACTCCCAGAGAAGAGTTGCTTGTCGATTTAGTTAACATGCGCAATCAACAAATTTTTGCCGCCATCCTGACCGTTATACTCAGTTTTGCCCTTGTTTGGTATGCCGCCTTAAAAGTGACTCGACCATTAGATATTCTTGCAGAGCTAACTAAGGATGTTCGTAGCTTCAATTTCAGGAAAACACGTTACCCACGCAGTGTCATAAAAGAAGTCAACAACCTGACCGACTCTGTTCAAATGATGGAGCATACATTATTTGACCTGCTCAAACTGCTCAGAGAAACCGCAAAAGAGCACGATTTCAATGTCCTGGCAAAAACCATTTGTAAACAGGCATACATTATTACCAAGGCCGAAACCATTGTTCTTTATATGAAAGAAGAGAACGAAAAGCTGTTTTCCATTGTCACCAATCACAGCATTATTCCTCTAAAACTTGATTTGGACGTTCTTCTTTCCAATACCCCTTGGATGTTGTCTCGCTTATCACTAGGAGAAGATATTGTACTTACAAAACAAGATAACTGCCTAAAGCCTTATCTTGATCAGTTCTATAACTCTGAACTGCACCTGTTTCCTCTTCAAAATAGAGAAAAGCAGTTGATGGGCATCCTAATTTTGGGTTATGAGAGAAACGATGATAATGATCGCAATGATAAACACGGTTACCTAAAAGAATTATTAAGCTTTGCCGAAATAGCCAAAGACAATATAGCTCAAATGCAGCAACGAAAAGCCATGCTCAATTCTTTTATTGAATTAATTGCGTCCGCTATTGATACCAAATCACCATACACCGGGGGGCACTGTCAACGTGTCCCCGTTATTACCGAGCTTTTGGTAAAAGCAGCAAATGAGGATAAACGTTACTTCCCCGAATTTTCGATGGATCCAAAAAAATGGGAAGAGCTAAACTTCGCAGCATGGTTACATGACTGCGGCAAAGTCACCACACCTGAATATATTGTCGATAAGGCGACTAAACTCGAAACCATTTATGACCGTATTCATGAGGTTCGTATGCGATTCGAACTTCTCAAGTCAAAGGCGAAAGTTGACTACTACAAAGAACTTGCCGAGGGCGGCGACCCTTCGCTCCTCAAATCAAGGTTAGGTAATATGCAACAGCAACTCGATGATGATTTTGCCTTTATTGCAGAGTGCAACCTTGGCCATTCAGAAATGAGTGAAGATGATTACCTGCGTTTGAAAGAGATTGCCAGCAAGACGTGGACGAAAACAATAGACGACCAGCAAGGGGTATCTTGGATAGAAAGAGAAAAAAATCAGAAACAGGAAGTACTACCCGCTGAAGAGCCATTATTAAGCGATAAAGATATCCATAAAGTACCGTGGGAAGAAGAGTTTAACCCTAAAGAACTTTGGCAGGATGAGTTTAACCTCAAACCTTCTGATTTAAAGTACAACCGCGGAGAGTTACATAACCTTAACGTTAAACGAGGCACACTCACTGACGAAGAACGATTTATCATCAATGATCATATTATTCAGACCATTACTATGCTTAAACGTCTGCCTTATCCTGATCATCTCAAAAACGTTCCCGATATCGCTGGAAATCACCATGAGCGAATGGATGGTAAAGGCTATCCCCGAGGGTTAAAGGCGGATCAGTTATCCATTCAATCCAGAGCAATGGCAATTGCCGATATCTTTGAAGCATTAACTTCAAGCGACCGACCCTATAAGAAAACACACACCATAGATGAAGCCTTTGGTATCATGACTCACTTAGCCACCAGTGGTCATATCGACCCTAAGTTATACTTGTTATTCTTAAATAAAACCATCGACAAAGTCTATGGGGATAGCTTCTTAAATAAAGAGCAACATTTTAATATTGAAAGAGAAGCTCATATCAAAAAAGTAAAAGCCTATATTCAGGATGATTATTAGTCTTTTAATCTTTCTACTTAAGTCACCAGCCTGAATTTAAGCTGAATACTTTTGAAGAATGGTGCCAATGTCGGAATCAAACTCGCAACAATTATCAGCACAACACCTACCATTTTTTGCGCTGGTAAAATCTCGTCAAATAATGTTATCTGCCATATCACCGAAAATATCAAATTAGTGTATATCAATGGTGCCAGTTGCGAGCCACTATCTACCAACTTATAAGCTTTAGAGCGATAAATTTGGTTGCTAACAATAGTGAATGCAAGAACCAGAACTGCGCTCCAGATAATCATATTTAGTTCAGGCTGCAACATGATCTGCATATCCGAGGACGATATACCAAACCAAGCCAAAACAGGTAATACGAAAAAGCTGCTAAGCAAAAAGCTCCATGCATTTATAGCAACGGGTGACAAGTTTCCTTTGGTACTACGGTACAAGCTTAACTGTGAACCTGCATTACACAGGCCAGCTCCAAGGCCTATCAAAAGTTCTGGTTTTAATGTTATCCCTGTAACATCTCCAGCCAGCAATAAAACACCAGCAAACGTAACCACTAATCCAATTTTTGTGGCACCTTTCACTTTAACGCCAAATAAAAGTTTCTCTAACACAGGAATAAAAAGGGGGCCAGTTGAAAAAAGAACCACACTTTCAACCAAAGTAAGCATACTTAGTGAAGTGATAAAACAGAGTTGGCAGCCAGCAATACAAAGTGCTCTAATCAATATCGACTTTGCTAACGCCTTATCCGGCAACCTTATCTGTGTCAAACTCATCATAATAAACATGATAAGTGCAGGAATTAATAGCCTTAACAATACCAATACCGCTAAGCTAAACTGAGTCGTTAGAAACTTTGCAATAACGGTCGATATCGAAAGGCTCAATGTGGATGCGAGCATAAAAAGGGTTGGTTTCAAAAATGTGGTCATACAGCTCTCCTCTAATAACGCTAAGTTTATACAAGTGACCAACGTATAAAAAACGAGTAATATTAACCAAACCTGTTAGAAAAACTTACATATGCGAACACTCATCCCATTAAAATCTATCTACGCTTTTGTCGCCGTTGCCGAGACAGGTAGTATGACCGATGCCTCCAAAGTGCTTAATGTCAGTCATTCAGCCGTTAGTCAATCAATCAAGAGCTTAGAATCTCAAGTAGGACAAACTCTCTTCCGCCGGGTTGGACGACATGTGGAACTGAATGGTCAGGGCAAACGTTACTACCGCAAAGTCGCTCCGGCATTAGAACAAATAATGGACGCTACGGAAGCATTACAAAAACCGGAACATCCACATCGGCTAACACTCAATTTGATAAACTCCCTCGCTCTCCATTGGTGGATACCGAGGATGCCGGACTTCCAACAATTAGCGCCACATTTGGATGTTCGTATATCCAACCTCGTTGAAGTCTTTAACCTTGAAAAAGAAGGGGTAGACATTGCCCTAATCCACGGAAAAAAGAATGACTGGGAAAATTATCACTGTGAAAAACTAGGTGATGATGAATTAGTCATGGTTTGCAGCCCTGACATATTCAGTGATACAAAAAACGTTACCTCTCTGCTCAAACGATTTCCTGCGATCTATGCATCGAATGACCGGCGTAAAAATGACTGGCAAGTATGGTGCGATGCCCACCAGCTACCCATTCCCAAGCAACAGAACAGCCTAAGTTTTAATTCTTCCGTACACGCGGTACAAGCTGCGATTCGAAAACTTGGTGTTTTCGTAACGCATCGATTATTTGTAAAGGATGACATTAAACATGGGCTCTTGGTTGAAATGGGAAGTCCGGTAAAAAATCCCTATCAAAGCTTCTACTTAGCCTGTCCCGCCGACAAGCTAAAATTAGAGAGCGTTCTCACATTGAGGCAGTGGTTAAAAAGTGAGTTTGATTCTCTTTAATCAACGCGTTATAAACAACTAAGCCAACCAAAGAGGACTCATCATGATAATTACAACCACCCAAAGTGTTGAAGGCAAAAAAATCATATCTTACAAAGGTGTCATCGCTGGTGAAGCCATCTTAGGAGCCAACATGTTTAAAGATATGTTTGCCGGAATTCGTGATTTAGTTGGAGGCCGTTCTGGCACATACGAACGAGAGCTACAAAAAGCCAGAGAGATTGCATTAGAAGAGTTAGAGCAGAAAGCCAGAGACTTAGGAGCAAACGCGGTGGTTGGTGTCGATATCGATTATGAAGTACTAGGTCAGAGTAACGGTATGCTAATGGTCAGCGCCTCCGGTACCGCGGTTGTGGTGGATTGACCTTACTGCTGAGCACCTGCTTCAATCAGAAGCAGGTTATTTGGGTATACAACTACACTTTTTCTCCGGCACCTTGTATAGAGCGTTGGCTGTTCTCCACTAATATGGCTGCGGCATTCTGTTTTAATATTTCCCACTGCGTATCTTCGATGAAAATACCCTCTTTCCAGGCACTATCTTGTGCGGTGGCAAGATCTTTTGCATCAACATGGATGCTATAACCAGCAGACAATTGCTTCACATTGAAATCACGAGTTGATAGCTCAATGGTCATATCATGCAGTTGCTCATCACCCGTAGGTGCGATATCAGACAGAAACAGCTCAGGCGTAAAGCAACCTCGATTCAAAACGTATAAGGTATTTTTTGGGCTGCTCCCATTATCCCATTTCGCTGTACAGGCAATGCCTTTCGATGCCAGCTTTACCAGCTCGCTGTACGCTAGCCAACGGTTATGGCAATGGTTTAATTCAATTTTCAGCGTTTTTACGCTAATCATTTTCTCCAATGCGTAATCCAAAATCACAGGTAAGTGACACGCCAAGCTTCCATTGTTTAGATTAACGGCAATAGTGCTGTCATTCACCATTCGAATGTCGACCGGACTATCCTCTTCAAGCCCTATAAAGCTGCTGGCATTATTAAAATGACGGACGCCATTTAAACCCACCATTTGTAGATCCGCGACCATATTGGCTATCACATCGGCTTCACCGCAAGTGCGCTTCATACCCAGAAAGGCTTTGTTAACCGCGGCCACTAATTCATTGTGAGAAACAATCATAAATTGCCTCCTTCACTCAGTTGCTTCTGACTGGGCAATAGTGGGAAGACCCAATCATCCTGATGTATTTCATCCAATAATGGGGCACCCTGGAAGAAAGTCACTTGTACCCAACGATCCGAACGAGGATCAAACTTAGTCGCGCCAAAAACGGCCAGTTTACAACGTAATAGGTGCATCGGCAGCGACGATTTGTGTAAAACGTTCATCTGAATATCTCCTAACGCTTTATGTCCTAATGTCCAGACCCGGCGGGCAATCGTACGATACTGAGGATGTTTAACCAAAAACTCAGTTAACGATAGCTCAGGAGCATACTGCAGCAATGCATGGTAAAGACGATAAGCCTGACGACCGATATCCAATGGAAGCTCTCTGTCTTCCCCCGGTTCTTCACCTCTAACCCCTAAACGCGGCTCTT
>ASRM01000163.1_pt1 | contig 11901 bp, 8 predicted proteins | sample 693238 | NCBI WGS metagenome assembly ASRM01 (sample SAMN02169242, study PRJNA158439) | bioreactor metagenome | isolation source: day 74 sample from continuous culture bioreactor inoculated with sediment... | place: Germany: Bremen
CAGAAGCTTATCTGGTAAACACTGGCTGGAATGGTACGGGCAAACGTATCTCTATTCAGGATACCCGCGGAATCATTGATGCCATCTTGGATGGTTCAATTGAAACAGCTGAATCTAAGCAAATCCCTGTATTTAACTTAGAAGTACCAACCGCACTTCCGGGCGTTGATCCTGCAATTTTGGACCCTCGCGATACTTACGTTGACCCTCTACAATGGGAAAGCAAAGCAGAAGACCTTGCTCAACGCTTTATCAAAAATTTCGATAAGTACACTGATAACGCAGAAGGTGCTGCATTAGTTGCTGCTGGCCCTCAGCTAGACTAAGCAATACTAAAAACTATGGCTAAGCCCCTCAATTGAGGGGCTTTTTTATTGAATATCTCTCTTTTTTACGTCAATGTGTCTTATTAGCACTACCAGAAATTCTCCAGCAACCTTAATACTGGCAGTAGCATTGAACTCTAGAGCAGACTATACGATGAAAAAAGCACTGGCACTGATCATATCCACTCTTTTATTGCTACTGTTAATAGCAATCGCAGGGTTGTATTGGGCGATGCAAAACCAATATGCAGCTCAGATCATTAATCGTTTATTTGTTCAATTCTCCGATACGCCTGTTTCCGTTCAGACTGCCAAATATACTTACCCAAACCTGCTATCTTTGCAAATGGTTGAAATGAAAGAGATTCAAGAAAAGCCGATAGTAATCGAAAAAGTAGAGCTACGGTTAAATCTTTCAACACTCTTATCGCCACATGTCACCATAGACAGCTTATTAATCAGTGGGTTGCGCTTGCAGAATGGTTTACCTGATTTTTCGATATCAGACCGAGTAATATTAAAGCAGCTTGCAATTTCAAACCTCGATTATTCTGATAATAGCTTCATTATCAGAGACGCCAACGTTCAAATAAATAACCCTCAATTAATACTGGAACAGCAAGTGATTCCATTTGGAAATCTTCAGTTTTCAGCAGAACAGATCTATTGGCAGGGGGAAGCTATTGATAACGTCTTACTTGATGCCGACTACAAAAAACAAAACAGCACGATATATGGCCTCTCTTTTAAATGGCGAAAAGGCGAGTTTTCCGGGCAGGCGGAGCAATACAGCCAAGGCTGGTCTTTAGTTAATGCCACTATCGATAAACTAAGGTTAAGTACCGAAGAGTGGCAGCAAGCGAAGCAACTGGATTTAAATCAGTTGTTATCTAATATCACTCATATTAATAGTTTGGATATGCTGGATAGCACAATAGCGTTCGCTGATTTTGAATTAACCAATGCCAACCTATCGGTTGAAAACCTAAAATTGCCCTTTAATCCGTGGGCGCAATCTCAAGGGTATCTCTCTGTCAACGCAGAGAGCATCGGCTACCTGAATCAACTCTGGCTCGACCCCGTATTTGAGCTCTATTTGGAACCCAATAAACTACAACTTGAAGACGCTACTGTAGAACTTCATCACGGTTTAATTCAGGCGAAAGGGCTGTTTACTCCTAGTTCAATTAACCTGTCTCATTTGAACATATCTGGATTGAAATGGATAAGTGAACAAGATTCAACATTCTCTGCACTCAAGCCTTTCCTTAGTCAAATTAACAACCTGAAGATTAAAGATCTAAGCGTTCAGCATTCGCAACTTATACAGCTTGCCTCTCAACCCAACTGGCAGATTTCAGGGGTAAGTGTTGAAGGAAAAAATACCGAACTCGTCAGAGACGGGAAGTTAGCGCTTTGGAATGGGAAGCTTGGTGTTAATGCAACTAATGCCAGTTTTGATGAACTCTATGCCAACCATCCTGTTTTAAACATGAGCAGTGTTGAAGGAATATGGAAACTAAATGACCTCTTTATTCCATTAAATAATGGGTTGATAGAGGCCACCGGTGCCTATCAATTGAATAAAGTAAGTAAGCCCTGGCAGTTAAAAACGACTGTTTATGGCCTCCCTACTAGGCTATTTGAAGCGTGGAACACGTTACCAATACAATTTGAAGCGACTGCCGACTTTCAATTAGAAGCTTCAGGGCTTGCTGCAGACTCATTAAGTTTGAACCACAGCTTATCAGGGCATTTTGTAGGCACCCTTAGAGATTCAGTGTTCATTTCGAAAAAAAGTGATAGTGAAGTTATCTCTAACCCAATTGAAATATCAGAACTGGAGTTCAATGCCGATCGAGGCCGAATAGAGATAAAACCAATAAAGCTAAGAGGGTCTGATATATCTGCTCTCTTTACCGGTCAATATGACTTGGTCTCAAATGAAAAAAATAGAGTTCAATTGAGAGTCAATGAAAAGTGCAAAAATACAGATTATAATCTATTGAATAAAAAGACTGTCGTAACAAACATCTGCAAATGACAAAAATATAAATAACAAGTCCTTGAATCAAGCTAATTATGGCGGCGCATCACTGCCTTGGTTTTTGTTATTTTACTGGTAGCAATACATAGGTACCAATAAACTCAACGGCAGCAACATCACCGCTGTATATTGTAACATTGATAATAACCCGTGCTTTTCTACCATTTCTTAACCTATCGAGATCGCCGCTTATACCATCGAGTGAGGTCGCGGCTATTGGTGTTTCTTCAACGGGAAAACGGTAACGGATTTTACTGTCTGCCAAAACAATATCAGCGTTCAGATTACGCTCTCGCATTAACAGCCAAGTCATGCCCCATCCGGTAAGGGTTGCTAAGGTAAAAGCAGAGCCAGCAAACATGGTGTTGCGAGGGTTTAAGTTAGGGTTTAGCTGAGCGCTACATTCAAACTGATAACCCGTATATTGATTAATTTTGATACCCATTTTGTCACTTATCGGGATCTGTTGCTCCCAACGTTCCTGTAACTCAGCACACCACTCGGGGTTTCTCAAAATATTCTCTAATGGATCAAGTTGTTTAACCATCTGTTGATGACGATTTTTACCAATTTGGTCGCTTAACTCTCCCTGACTTTCAAAACCATTTTTCGTATAGAATGAGATAGCATCTTCGCGAGCATTACAGACGAGTCGCTTTACTCCTTCTTGTCTTGCATAAGACTCTAGAGCAACCAGAATTAACGAGCCTAACCCTTTGTCTCGTCGATTAGGTTTAACCGCCATATAACGAATTTGAGCTTCGTTGTCGGGGGTAATATATAACCTTCCAACCGCCATAGGGCGTCCGCGACCATCCACTATCATTTTATGATGACTCATTTCATCATATTCATCACGCTCCGAACCTTCCGGCAGCCTCAATGGCTCTCGCAGCATCTGCCATCGGAAGTGGTAATACTTGGTAATCTGATTATCTGTCTTCGGCGTGATTAACTTAAACATAAAAATCCTTTTTTATTTGGGATACTGATTATAGAACAAACTATGCCGAAATCGATACTCGATGACCGGTGACCGGTGACCGGTGACCGATTTTCGCTACCCCAACTTATACCTGCAACCAAAACGTCACTGGACCATCATTGACCAGAGATACTTTCATATCTGCGGCGAACACGCCCCTTTCTGTCGGTAGTACTTCTGCACAACAATCAGAAAAATAGTCATATAAGCGTTCTGCATCGACAGGATGTGCTCCGCGAGAAAACCCGGCTCGCGTGCCTTTTTTCGTATCTGCCGGTAACGTGAACTGAGATACGACCAGCACCTGGCCATCTACCTGTTTAACATTCAGGTTCATTTTTCCGTCGTCATCACCAAAAACACGATAAGTTGTGACTTTTTCCATCAAACGCTTCGCTTTAACTTCATCGTCATCTTTCTCTACACCCAGAAGTACAAGTAGCCCTCTGCCTATGTCTCCAACGACGTCGCCATCAACCACAACTGAGGCTTCACTTACTCTCTGAATCAGCGCTATCACTACTCTTCCTACTCTCTAATTTATTTTCTTGTTTCAACGAGTTTAACACTTCTTGCTTTGGACTCCAGTTCTCACGTTCACCCAGCGCCGCAGTCACTTCAGCACCAATCAATACAATCAGCCAGCACAAATATACCCAAACGAACAAAATAGGTATTGCCGCCAAAGCGCCATAAATAAGTTGATAAGAAGGGAATTGTGTAATGTAAGCAGCAAAACCTTTCTTGCTCATTTCAAATAATATCGCCGCGATTAACGCACCGAGAGCCGCATTAGAAAGATGTACCTTTTTGTTCGGTACTAATAGGTATAGTCCCATAAAGGCAAAAAAAGACAGGATCAGTGGCAGCCAGCGCAATAACAAATCATATGCGCCGGATAAGGTTTCATTTTCTAATAATTGCAACGATGTTACGTATGACGTTGCCGCGATACTCGTTCCGACTAATATGGGCCCTAGCGTCAATACCATCCAATACATTGAGAAAGAAAATACGGCACGACGCTTGTGTTTAACTCGCCAAATATAATTTAGATTTTTATCTATATTAGAGATAAGCATTAGCGCCGCCACAAACAAAAAAGCACCGCCAACCGCTGTCATCTTGCCTGTATTGGCAACAAAATCATTTAAAGCTGACCTCACAGCGTCTCCCGCTGCGGGAACAAAATTGGTTATGACAAAATCTTGAATAATTTCCCCTGAATTAGAAAACAGAGAAAATGAAGACAATACCGAGAGCAATACCGTTAACATCGGTACAATAGAAAGTAAGGTAATGTAGGCTAAATAACCCGCATTAATATTAACCCTATCGTGCTTCATTCGAACCAATAGATAACGGCCAAACTGTATGCTTTGCCTCATTATCTTTTCGATATCCACCTTGTATCTCCTTTTTATCTAAGCCATCCTATACTTCAACGACATCAAGGTGCTCGTTTCAGGTATATAACCACATCAATATTAAAGGAAAGGAAGCAAACATGCGCTATTTATTAGCTACTGTCGTATCCATTTTTGTGCTCAGCGGATGTCAGTCGACCTACTACTCTGCAATGGAAAAAGTGGGTTATCACAAACGTGACATCATGGTAGACAGAGTCGAAGATGCTCAAAGTTCTCAACAAGAGGCTCAGCAGGAGTTTTCCAGTGCCTTAGAAGCGCTTTCAGCATTAACCCATTTTGATGGCGGTGAATTGGAAGCGGTATATGAGGAAATAAACGAAAAGTATGAAGATAGTGAAAAGGCCGCCGAGCAAGTAAGTTCGCGCATAGCGGCTATCGAAGATGTTTCATCGGCACTATTTGATGAATGGCAAGATGAGTTAAGTCTCTATACCAATTCTAAATTACGCCGTTCCAGCGAACAAAAGCTGCGTGAGACCAAGTCTTCATATAACAAAATGCTGAAAGCAATGAAATTTGCTGAGCAAAAAATGACACCTGTACTCAATACGCTACGTGACAATACGCTCTACTTGAAACATAACCTGAACGCCAGCGCCATTGGCTCATTAAAAGGGGAGTTTTCAAGTTTGGAAAAAGATATTCAATACGCGATTAAACAGATGAACGCTGCGATTACCGAATCTGAACTATTTTTGCAAAAACTCAGCCAGAAATGATCTGAACAAATACAAAATAACCGTGTTTTAAGTGCATAAAAAAGGGTGAGAAGTTTCCTTCTCACCCTTTTTATTAGCCACGTAGGGCTTAAATTATTTCGCTGGACGAGCTGCGCGTTTACGTTCGTTTTCAGTAAGAAGTTTCTTACGGATACGTACGTTTTCTGGTGTAACTTCTACTAGCTCATCTTCGTCGATAAACTCAAGAGCTTGCTCTAGTGTGTGACGAATCGGTGGCGAAAGAACCTGTGCTTCATCCGTACCAGATGCACGAACGTTGGTTAGCTGCTTACCTTTCAGACAGTTTACTGTTAGGTCATTAGCACGGTTATGAATACCGATGATTTGACCTTCGTATACTTCATCTGCGTGCTCTGTAAATAGACGACCACGAGCTTGAAGGAAGAACAGTGCGTAAGTCAGTGCTTTACCTGTTGCGTTTGAAATTAGAACGCCATTGTTACGCTGACCGATTACGCCACCTTTGTGTGGTCCATAGTGATCGTATGAATGGTAAATAAGACCAGAACCAGACGTCATTGTTAGGAACTCAGTTTGGAAGCCGATAAGGCCACGAGAAGGCATCATAAAGTCCATGCGAACACGGCCTTTACCATCAGGAGCCATATCAGTTAGCTCACCTTTACGCAGACCGATGCTTTCCATGATCGCACCTTGATGCTCTTCAACCACATCGATAGTTACCGTTTCAAACGGTTCCATTAGTTGACCATCTTCTTCTTTGATAATTACTTCTGGACGAGATACTGCTAACTCAAAGCCTTCACGACGCATGTTTTCGATAAGAATCGATAGGTGAAGCTCGCCACGACCCGATACACGGAAACGGTCTGGGCTGTCTGTTTCTTCAACACGTAGTGCAACGTTATGAACCAATTCTTTTTCAAGACGCTCAAGGATGTTACGTGACGTTACGAACTTACCTTCTTTACCGGCGAACGGAGAAGTGTTTACTTGGAACGTCATGGTTACTGTTGGTTCATCAACAGAAAGTGGTTCCATCGCTTCAACGTTGTTTACATCACAGATAGTGTCTGAAATTTTCAGCTCACCAAGACCTGTGATTGCAATGATGTCACCCGCATTAGCTTGCTCAACTTCGTGACGCTCAAGACCAAGGTAGCCAAGTACTGTACCAACTTTACCGTTACGTTTTTTGCCTTCTGCATTCACAATCGTTACTTGCTGGTTTGGCTTAACGCTACCGCGAGTTACACGACATACACCGATAACACCAACGTAAGAGCTGTAATCAAGCTGAGAAACTTGCATCTGAAGCGAACCGTCAAGATCAACTTCCGGCGCTTCTACTGTATCAACAACCGCCTGGAATAGTGGTTCCATATCTTCGCCAACAACACCTTCTTCCATTGTCGCCCAGCCATTAAGTGCTGAAGCGTAAACAGTGGTGAAGTCTAGTTGTTCGTCAGTTGCGCCTAGGTTATCAAATAGGTCAAAGATTTGATCCATAACCCAATCAGGACGAGCGCCTGGACGGTCAATCTTGTTGATAACAACAATTGGCTTAAGGCCGTGTGCGAATGCTTTTTGCGTTACGAAACGCGTTTGAGGCATTGGACCATCAACTGCATCAACGATAAGTAGAACAGAATCTACCATTGACATGATACGCTCAACTTCACCACCGAAGTCTGCGTGTCCTGGAGTATCTACGATGTTGATACGGTAGTCATTCCAGTTAATCGCCGTGTTCTTAGCAAGAATAGTAATGCCGCGCTCTTTCTCGATATCATTCGAGTCCATTACGCGCTCTTCTGCTTCTCCACGAGATTCAAGTGTGCCTGATTGCTGAAGCAGCTTATCTACTAGTGTTGTTTTACCGTGGTCAACGTGCGCGATGATCGCGATATTTCTTAATTTATCAATCTGTGGAGTAGCCATGAATTTTGATTCACTCAATTAAAGAAGCAGCGTTCATTCGCTGCTTTGGTTTAAAAATCGGCGCTAATGTAGCAGATTTTTACCTAAATCGCTAAGAAATGTGATCTTATACGGCATAAATTGTTCAAAAAATTGTCAAATCTTAGCTTTCTATAACCATAGTTTTGATTTACAGCAAATCAATAGACTATCGAATAAAATAATCTTGACTATTATTGTTAATACATGCTGAATTAGGCGTGTTAGATTCTTACACGCAAGCAGTATCGCACCACTATGGTGCAAGTCAGGATCATTTTAGTGCAGACGTTGCACCAAAAAACAACATTCACATATTAAGCCCTTGATTTTAAAGGATTAAATAAAGTGGCACGGTTTTAGCTTATCTAAAGCTGTCATCGAATAATTCGACTATCGAATAGAAATTACTCAATGACGATTTTATAAATCGAAACTGCACCGCATTAATAACACTGGAGGTTATCCAAGATGTCAGTAGAAAATGTTCTATCGCTGATCCAAGAAAACGAAGTTAAGTTTATCGACCTACGCTTTACCGATACTAAAGGTAAAGAACAGCATATCTCTATTCCTGCTCACCAAATCGACACTGATTTCTTCGAAGAAGGTAAGATGTTCGATGGCTCATCTGTTGCTGGCTGGAAAGGCATTAATGAATCAGACATGGTAATGATGCCTGATGCGACAAGTGCTGTACTAGACCCATTCACGGAAGATGCAACACTAAACATCCGTTGTGACATCCTAGAGCCTGCAACAATGCAAGGTTATGACCGCGACCCTCGTTCTATTGCGAAGCGTGCAGAAGACTTTATGCGTGCAGCTGGCGTTGCTGATTCTGTACTTGTTGGCCCAGAACCTGAATTCTTCCTATTTGATGATGTTAAATTCAATACTGATATCTCAGGCTCTTTTTTCAAAATTGATGATGTTGAAGCATCTTGGAACACAGGTTCTCATGTTGAAGGTGGTAACAAAGGTCACCGTCCAGGCGTTAAAGGTGGTTACTTCCCAGTAGCTCCTGTTGATTCTTCCCAAGATATTCGTAGTGCAATGTGTCTTGTAATGGAAGAGATGGGGCTGGTTGTTGAAGCTCACCACCATGAAGTTGCAACAGCGGGTCAAAACGAAATCGCTACTCGTTTCAACACGTTAACTGCGAAAGCAGATGAAATCCAAATTTATAAGTATGTTGTTCATAACGTAGCTCACGCTTATGGTAAAACAGCTACCTTTATGCCAAAACCTCTTGTAGGTGATAATGGTAGTGGTATGCACGTTCACATGTCACTTGCAAAAGACGGCGTGAACTTGTTCTCTGGTGATAAGTACGGCGGCCTATCTGAAATGGCTCTATACTACATCGGCGGTATCATTAAGCATGCTCGTGCTATCAACGCATTTGCTAATGCTTCAACGAACTCATACAAGCGTCTTGTTCCAGGATTTGAAGCACCAGTAATGCTGGCATACTCTGCTCGTAACCGTAGTGCCTCGATTCGTATCCCAGTGGTACCTAGCCCTAAAGCACGTCGTATTGAATTACGCTTTGGTGACCCAACAGCTAACCCATACCTAGCATTCGCTGCAATGCTAATGGCTGGCCTTGACGGTATCAAAAACAAGATTCACCCAGGCGAAGCAATGGATAAAGACTTGTACGACCTACCTGCAGAAGAAGCCGCTGAAATTCCAACAGTAGCAGAATCTCTACAGCAAGCTCTACAAGCACTTAGCGATGATCGTGAGTTCTTAACGGACGGCGGCGTATTCTCTAATGACTTTATCGATTCTTATATCGCACTTAAGTCTGAAGACGTTGAGAAAGTAAACATGGCAACTCACCCACTTGAGTTCGAACTTTACTACTCTGTTTAATAGTCGCTTTAAGTAATAGATAAGAGCTCGCCAAATGGCGAGCTTTTTTATACCTGAAAAATGTGGTCGTTTGGCCGCATATCTCTGTGACAATACACGAGTGATAAAGCGGCAAGCTTATTGCATTATTCTGTACTAATACGGTGCGAAAGTGACTTTATTGAATATTTCATTGTGACTACACCTTTTTAAAGGGTTAATTCTCCTTTTCCAAAGACAATGGATCATACTAAACTTTACTAATGCACAACTCTGGTGCAACGTTCAATGATAGAGCAGAATTAAGGAAGAAATCGTGAACAATGAACTTTCCACTGCCATTTTGGATAATGTGGTTACTGCTACGCTAATGCTGGATGAGAACCTCGTGGTTCGCTATGCCAATCCCGCTACCGAGCAGTTATTCTCCCATAGCACCAATAGAATTATTAATGCCCCTCTTTCTAGTCTCATTCAGCACGCCTCTATGGATATTGCTTTACTTACCCAGCCCTTACAGAGCGGACAAAGCATTACCGATAGCGACGTTACTTTTGTGGTAGACGGGAAACCACTCATGCTAGAGGTCACAGCTAGCCCCCTCACCTGGAACAAGCAATTAATGTTGCTGATTGAGATGAGAAAAATTGGTCAGCAGCGACGCTTGAGTCAGGAACTAAATCAACACGCTCAACAACAAGCGGCAAAACTGTTGGTTAGAGGACTTGCACACGAAATTAAAAATCCATTAGGTGGGCTGCGTGGAGCTGCCCAGTTATTGGAAAAAATGCTTCCGGACCCTTCATTATCGGAGTATACACAGATCATTATTGAACAGGCAGATCGGCTTAGAGCACTTGTCGACCGCCTGCTAGGGCCACAAAAGCCTGGGAAAAAACAGCCAGAAAACCTACACATTGTTTTGGAAAAAGTACGTCAATTAGTAGAGCTGGAATCCGGTTCGAAGGTCATTATTGACAGAGATTATGATCCTAGCCTGCCAGATATATTGATGGATGCCGATCAAATTGAGCAAGCCTTGCTGAATATTGTCAGTAACGCGGCTCAAATTTTATATGGTCAGGATGATGCCCGAATCATATTAAAAACCCGGACCGTACATCAGGCCAATATTCATGGCCAACGGTATAAGCTCTCCGCACGAATAGAGATTATTGATAACGGCCCTGGAATCCCTACAAAACTTCAGGACACACTTTTTTACCCAATGGTGAGTGGGCGTGAGGGCGGAACCGGACTTGGCTTGTCTATTTCTCAAAACCTGATTGATCAGCACAAAGGCAAAATTGATGTAGAAAGCTGGCCTGGCAGAACCACATTTACCATTTACCTTCCTATTTAGGGTATTTAGGTAGGAAAAATAAAACTAAATTGCATGAATAAAGGATATTTATGAGTAGAGGATATGTATGGGTTGTCGACGATGACAGCTCTATCCGTTGGGTAATGGAAAAAACCCTCTCTTCAGCTGACATACGGTGTGAGACATTTGCTGACGCCGAGAGTGTTTTAATTGCATTAGAGAGAGAGTGCCCAGACGTATTAGTTTCTGATATTCGAATGCCGGGAATGGATGGATTAGATCTGCTTAGCCAGGTTCATCGTCAGTATCCAGAACTGCCCATAATCATCATGACGGCACACTCGGATCTCGATGCAGCGGTCAACGCTTACCAACACGGTGCATTTGAATACCTACCTAAACCATTTGATATTGATGAAGCCTTAACCCTCGTTGAGAGAGCTATTACGCACAGCTACGAGCAAAAACGAAACTCTGGCGCAGAGGAAAGTCATGCCAGTAATACGCCAGAGATCATTGGCGAAGCCCCTGCAATGCAAGAAGTTTTTCGAGCTATCGGCAGACTGTCCCGTTCGTCAATTTCTGTGCTAATCAACGGAGAATCTGGTACTGGTAAAGAATTAGTTGCCCATGCACTGCACCGACATAGCCCCAGAGCTAAAAATCCATTCATCGCACTAAACATGGCGGCGATACCAAAAGATCTCATTGAATCAGAGCTATTTGGTCATGAAAAAGGGGCATTTACCGGGGCCAATAGTGTTCGTCAGGGTCGTTTTGAGCAGGCTAATGGCGGGACATTATTTTTAGATGAGATTGGCGATATGCCATTGGATATTCAAACCCGCCTTTTGCGAGTGTTGTCTGATGGTCAGTTTTATCGTGTTGGCGGTCATTCAGCCATCAAAGTAGATGTAAGAATCGTTGCTGCTACCCATCAGAATTTAGAGCAGTTAGTGCATGAGGGCGGATTCAGAGAAGACTTATTTCATCGCCTTAATGTTATTCGGGTCCAGATACCTGCGCTTAGGGAGAGAAAACAGGATATTGAGAAGCTCTCTTTACACTTTTTAGCCAAAGCAGCCAATGAACTCGGCGTCGAAATAAAAACACTGCATTCGTCCACGATTGATGCGCTAAAACGTCTGCCTTGGCAAGGTAATGTACGTCAACTTGAAAATATATGTCGCTGGTTAACAGTGATGGCAAGTGGCAGTGAAGTGTTACCTGCCGATTTACCTGCTGAGCTCGTTGAAGAAAAAAGTATAC
>ASRM01000164.1_pt1 | contig 11900 bp, 8 predicted proteins | sample 693238 | NCBI WGS metagenome assembly ASRM01 (sample SAMN02169242, study PRJNA158439) | bioreactor metagenome | isolation source: day 74 sample from continuous culture bioreactor inoculated with sediment... | place: Germany: Bremen
TCTTGAACTGAACTCGTTGATGAAGCTCTGAATCCTGCATCTTGAGGTCATTTGAGTATACGCTGGGAACGATCAGGTTGGTTATTCCATTTACTCTGAGTTTTTGTGCAAATTGTTCTACATAATCTTGTGTACACTTTTGCCATCCTAAAGCCTCTCCAGTAACACCATGATGTTGAAATGGGTTAAGTTTAATGCGCACATTCTCTGGAAGTTGTTTAAGGTAAGCGCATAAAGCATCAAACTCGCAACTCAGGTCGGTTTTATCCGGTATTAGCAACAAACGTATTTCATAAAGTCTATTTTGGTTGGCAAGGTATTGAATGGATTTAAATACTTTGTGATTTTCTCTGCCTGTTAACCATAAATGTGTCTCTTCCTGCCATGCTTTTAAGTCAATCATGGCCCCGTCTAGCACTGGCATTAGTTTTTCCCATCCGGTGAGATTTAACGAACCATTGCTGTCGATCATGCAATCTAAATGGTTTAGAGAGGCATCAGTTTTTATGGCCTCAAACAAGGTTAGAATAAATTTTGCGTGCAGTGTCGCTTCACCTCCGGTAACTGTAATGCCGGAAAGAAAAGGGCTGTGTTGGCGAATAAGCATTAACATCTGCTCTACTGAGAAGATTTCGGTTTTTGGACTTGCTTGTTTTGGGCAGACTTCTAGGCATTTGTCACATTGGCTACATAGATTTTTGTCCCAATAGACTTGCTTATTTTGCATAACAAGTGCGTTAGAAGGGCAACTCGCTACACACTCGCCACAATGATCACAAAGATCAATTGTATGAGGGTTGTGACAATTTAAGCAGCGAAAATTACACCCTTGCAAAAAGATAACGAGCCTGTTTCCAGGCCCGTCAACACAAGAAAATGGAAGTATTCTACTTACCGTAGCTTGGGGATTGCTCATGACTCGCTACACGTGGTTTTCTATTTAGGATATTAGTATTTTTTGCAGCTTCCGCACCCAGACCCGTGGTATTTGTACGAGAACCGTTTTCTGCAAAGGTGGCGATATCAGACAATTTAATCATATAACCGGTAACCCGAATCAGATCGTTGGACGCGACATTAGCGGTAAACTCTCTGAAACCAATGGCTAGTGCACCTTTTGCTAGCTGGAACATAGCTTCTGGGTTGTCTTTTACTGTTTCATCGATGGTCAAAATGTCACTGATACCAGATGAATAATACTGGTGATGAGCGGCTAATGCTTGAATATGACTTACAGGATCAGGCTCGTTTCCATAAGGGATACGCACTCCAGGCGTTACGCCTTCATCCAGGCTTATCCCTCCTTGAGCATGCAATAGAGCACGACCATGCCAGCCATAGCTGACAGGCGTATTTTTAACGATAGTGTCGAGTTTTTCTGATATTTGATGTCCTAATTGATTTGCCATTTCATCATGACCATATTGGCAAGGTGAGTTAGCCTTTTCCATTAGAAGGTTAACGGCTTCGGCCATTCCATAAATACCAAACATCGGCGCAAATCGGTCTTCATATATCAGTTCTTCTTCCACCAGGAAACTATTGAAGAAATTAGAATCATTATGTAAATAGGAAGTACGAGCTTCAATAAGCTCGTACATTAACTGACAATGATGCTCAAGCGTTGAAGAGAAAAATTCCTCAATAGAAGACGAACGGGAGGCAACTTCCTTTAAGTTCATTCGAACTAAAGTGTTTGCACCACCGGCCAAAGGCAGAGAGTTATAACAACTAACAATACCAAAACCTTTCTCGTCATAGGTATTGGCATGAATAGGGTAGTTAGCAATATGTGGTTTACTACACTCACAAATACAACTAGCCGCCAAACGTAATAAGTCTTCCGGAGTCTGAGATGGGTCATGCATAAATGTCAGGTTTGGTGCGACCTGCTTTAATTCTGCATCTACTTTTAATATTGTGCGACATACAATGTTGTCTGTTGGCCCAATGTTGGCGTGCATAAATGCGTCGGGCAATGTTCGGTCTAACATGATCCAAAACAGTTTTAGTTTTTGATAAATAGCTTGTTCATCGAGTTCACCTACATACGGTAGTAGGATTTCATCAAGTTGTCCCAGATAAACGGGTATGTTGGTTACGGACGGTACATGGTGGTACAAGATTGTCAGTGCGTTAATCGCTTCGTCCAAATTAGCAGCAGGTTTCAACTCAAGATATTGTGAACCTTGTTTTAGGAACTTTGCATAGTTAGGAAGAACATATCTAGGTTTAAAGGGGGCGTTGCCTTCAAACATATCGCAAATAATGCCGTCATTCATTACCGCTTTAAGTTCATCTGAAATGGGTAAATAGGATAAACTAGCATCCGCTTCCAGAGCCATATAGTTAGATTTTTGTTTAGGCGATAGGGTGGGATCGGTAATAATTGTGTGTAATTTTTCGTGTAGGTTCATGCTTACAGACTCGGCTTATTGTTTCTGGACGTTACTCTATTACGCTATGGCCAACGGAAAAAGTGATAATCCTAAATGGATAACAGAAATTTGAGCTTAGGCAAGTTCAGCGTCGAAACTGATGAACAACTGCGCAAACAGCTTAATGGTATACGCCGTGAATAGGCAGTGGAGCTAAGGATAATAAAGTTGAGATGGTGAGTATGCCATCGACTTTATTATCCCATAGTTGATTTGTGTCATTGTTTAAAAGATAAGCCTAATGATGCGAGCTGTTGCGCTTTGTTTTCTATATTGTGTGCCAATTCCGCAACGTCATCGACATCTTTTAAGTTGCTCTGAGATGAGTTTCTAATTGAAACGATATTTTGATTAACCTCTAGTGCTACTGCAGACTGCTCTTCTGCTGCGGTAGAAATCTGAGCGGCTGCTTCTTCTATATTTTGTATAACGTTATTTAGGTCATTAACGGTTTGCTGAGTTGATGAAGTATGATTTATGCATGTTTTTGCAACGGTCTGTCCGTTTTGCATGGTGCCGGTCAATGCTTTGATTGAGGACATAACACTGCCCATAGAAGATTGAATGTTTTCTGTGGTTTTATGTGTTCGTTGACTTAATGCTCTTACTTCATCCGCAACGACAGCGAAGCCTCTTCCTTGTTCACCAGCTCTTGCGGATTCAATTGCAGCGTTTAGAGCGAGAAGATTTGTTTGTTCAGCAATCCCTTGTATTTCGGCCATTAACACCGTGATGTTTTCCAGTTTATTTGACAGATCGGCTGTTGATTGAAATGAAGATTCTACTTCATTAGCCAGATTAGAAACCTGCACCTGAGTTTCATTGATCAAATCTGTCGCCTCCTGACAGGTATTATTTGCACTATGAACTTGTTCTAGCGTATTCGAACTGTTTCGTGCGACTTCATTAATGGTAGCGACCATCTCTTCCATTGCAGTAGATACTTTTTCAAGTTCAATGGTTTCCTGTTCGACACAGTTATGCGCATGCTCCGATGCATGTTCTAGTGAGTGAACTTGATCAAGAAGAATATTACTACTGTCCAAGGTTCTTCCTAATATGGTTTGCACTCGACCCTGTTGCATTTTGAGATGGTACTCAGCGTAGTTACTTTGATCATTACAGAAAACCAGCCGAGAAATACTATCGTAAGTATGTTTCAAATCGTCATAAAATTTTTGTCTGACAAATATTTCATGATAGAGCACACCAACTGTGGCAAAGGGGATGATAAGGGTAGCGAGAGGGGAGAAGTAAAGTCCAGCTGTTACCGCACCTAATGTTATTAGAAATAACAACAAGATTCTTTGCTTTGTAGTGAAACGAATTTTGGCGGTAATGCGTTTACCCTTATCTGCCACAGCGTATAGTTTTTCTGCTCGGCTACGGATCTCTGGGTCAAGTTTTCGTCTAACTGACTGGTAACCAACAAGTTGTCCTTTTTCATAGATAGGAGTAACAAAGGCATCCACCCAATAATAACGTCCATCTTTACAACGGTTTTTTACTGCTCCCCTCCATGGTTGTCCTTTTCCTATATGCTCCCATAGGTCTTTAAATGCGGCTTTAGGCATATCGGGATGTCGTACAAGGTTGTGATTTTTGCCGACGAGCTCATGCTTACTATAACCGGAAACACGACAAAACTCGTCGTTTGAGTAAGTGATCACACCTCGTTTATCCGTGGTAGACACCAACTCGTCATTTTCAGTGAATGTGACTTCTTCGTTAATAATATTTTGATTTCTTCTAGCCATGACAGGTATCCGACGTTAGTTAAAAGGGTATTACTGTATATGCCTGATGTATATTCATCAGTTGCATATATAATGTAGACGTTATTTTGCCTTCGTGTGAGTTTTTTGTTAATGACAATCAGTGACTGGTTACCGGTTATCCACAATCCACAACCCACAACCTACAACCTACCTTCCATCCTTCAAAACGTAAGAAACAGTGATGAGCCAGATAGATTTGCTAATGACAGTAGTGCAAATGGTTGCGAATCTATTTTTTTGTATTTGAATGAACTAATATTAAGTAACTAAATGAATTAGATGGTTTAAGTATGTTTGGTCGTATACCTGTTTTCACAATGCGGATAACTAATGCATGGAAGTTTATTGCTGTACTAATGATTTTTCCAAGCAGTAGCTTTGCTGATGAAGTAAAAATATACATTTGGGAAGAATTTTTATCTGAAGAAGTGGTTCAGAGTTTTGAGCAGCAAACGGGTCACAGTGTAAAACAAGTTTATTTTGAAAATGAAATACTGCGCGATGAGGTCATAACAAACGACCGTGCAGAAGCATTTGATTTGGTGATGGTTGACGGGTTAGGACTAAAGTTGTTTGGGTCAAAAGGATTGATGTACGATTTAAGTCAGAAACCTTTTGCAAATAAAAAATTTATTGATAATTCTGCGATAGAGACCTGTGGTCCGTATGGTATCCCTTACGCATGGGGAACCATGGGAATTGCTTATAGAACATCCAAAATTGGTCATCCTATCGTATCTTGGAAGCAGGTGTTTTCTGCTTCGTCGAGCATGACTGATAAAATTATGATCCCATATGATGATATTGACACGATTGCGGCTGCGCTGCTGGCAAAAGAACATGACCCGTTTACTAGCGATATCATTGCATTAACAGAGGCCTTTGAACTATTGAAAGAGGTCGCACCTAAAGTTAAAGATTTTAGAAATGCTGTTGCTTATACCATTGAAAATAAGCAAGAATCTGATTTGGAACTGGCTGTTATTTATTCTGGAGAAGTAAATACTATCATTGAGGAGACGCAGCAGAAAGACTGGGTCTACATTGTACCAGAAGAAGGAACGGTTCTTTGGTATGAGTGTTTTAGCACGCTTGCAACTAAGCCACCTTCGGTCGCAACTATTGAATTTTTGAATTTTATCAATGACCCTGTTATTTCGGCTGAGAATGCAGAAGAGTTTCAGTTTTCAACCACCAATGAAGAAGCACTAAAGCACGCAAGCAAAGAATACCTAAATGACAAAAATGTTTTTCCAGGCACAGACGTTTTAGCTCATAGCTTTCCTTATAGAGTTATTGATGTGAAAGGGTTGAAGATTAGAAGCCGAATATTAAACGCGATTGAGAAATAGAAAGGTGACATGGTGAAATTGTCAACAAAAATTAATTTTATACTGTTTCCTATCATATCGGTAATTTTTATTATTGCCGGAATAATTTCATATCAGTCGCAGAAGTCGTTAGTTCTTGATTCGTTGAAAATAAAACTAGAATATGAGTCAAAGTTAATCAATGAAACATTAGAGAATGATTATTTGGAACTGGATAGTTTGATGATGCAGTTTTTAAATAGTCGGGAAGTGGCCCGTTATCTTAACGGTACAAATACCTCTTTTTCAGCTTATACGTTAGAGAACCAGTTGCTAAGATATATCAGTAACATTACGACCTCAAGTGGTCGTGTAATTAGTTTTTCTTTAATGGATAATATAGGAGAAAATAAATTTTATTTTGATATGGATGATCCTTTCGCAGAATTTAAAAAAAATGATGTGCTGGATAAACATATAAGTGATCTTAATGAAACACTTGGTTCATCCAGCTCTACTAAGCTTGACATTACTACTTATGAATTGAAGAATGTATCTAAAAATATAATTAAACTAAGTGTTTATCGAACCTTTTCTCCGGAACAATCTGTTTATGATACTGCATTTTCTGAAAGCTCAACATTATATACTGCTGTAATATCAACGGAAATCAGCATTAAGGATAAGTTTAGAGCGGCAGTTTGGTCCACGTTTGATAAAAATGCTCAATTAACGATTCAATCAAACAAGTCAGTAAATAACATAAAGCAAGAAATAACTTCAGAAATTACCTCTGGGGAATTTGATGTTACAGGAATAATGACAAAACAACCTTTGTTAATGACAGTGATTACATTAGATGATTCATATATTAAGTCTGTCATTGCGCCTTATAAGATTTCAATAATCAGTTTAGTGATTAATGTGACATTGATAAGTCTGTTGTTATTGGGAGTGTTAATTAGAAAGCAAATTATTAACCCGATTACATTATTATCTAAACAAGTTCAAAAAACGATTGATGGTGACGAAAATGCGCTTAAGCTAATCAATAGAACTGATGAGGTTTCTTCGCTAAATAATAATTATGTGAAATTATTAAGTGATATAAATAGCTTGGCTAAAAGAGATGGTTTAACAGGGTTGGCCAATAGAACGGTGTTTAATGCTTCTTTAAACAGGACGTTAGAGTATTCAATTAATGAATCTAAGAAATGTGCATTATTTTATATAGATTTAGACAACTTTAAATCAGTGAATGATGCCTATGGGCATCAAGCCGGTGATTTAGTCCTGATTAATTTTGCAAAAAGGCTTACAGAATGTTTTCGTGCAGATGATTTGGTTATTAAGCCAAGTGGTTATAGCGATATAGCTCGATTAGCTGGTGATGAGTTCGCTGTATTGCTTCCTGACGTTAGTGATATTGATACCATTGCTAAAATCGCTGAACGTATCGTCGCGATATGCAAAGGTGGTTTTGAGGTCGACGGAATTAATCACAATATTAAGATTAGTGTTGGCATCGCGGTATATCCGAATGACGCCTCAACAGCAGAACTGTTGATTAAACGAGCTGATACAGCGATGTATCAGGTCAAGCGATCTGGTAAAGGAAATTATCACTGCTTTTCTAGCGAGTTAGAAGAACAGATCCTCAGGCATGCTTATATAGAATCGGCATTAAAAGAGACACTAGAGGCGCAAGAGTTTTATTTAGTTTATATGCCTATTTATGATTGCCGTTATGGGACCATTGTAGGTGTTGAGGCGCTGCTCCGATCCAGTAATTCAACATTGAAAACCATCGGGCCAGATGAATTTATCCCAGTCGCAGAGTCGACAGGCTTGATCTATGATATTGACCGTTGGGTATTGGAAACGGCAGTCAAGGCACTGAAAGCCTTGTCTGATGATTATGGCTATCAAGGAAATATGGCGGTCAATTTTTCTTCTTTAGAGCTCAAAAATCAAACATTTGTGAAAGATGTTTCTCGCGTTATTGAACAATATGAGATTGAGCCTGGTCGCTTGGAATTGGAACTGACTGAAACTTGTTTGATTTCAAGTAGTAAAGACGTTATAGAGCGCTTAACCGATTTGAAAGGATTGGGTGTTCAGTTATCTCTGGACGATTTTGGTACGGGTTACACAGCGTTCAATCAATTGGTTAGTTTCCCGGTAGATTGCCTTAAAATAGATCGTTCTTTTGTTAGTGCTCTTGACCAAAATAGTAGCCCGGCTCAGCGGCCTTTAGTGGATATTATCATAGAACTTGCGGCTCTATATGAGTTGAGAGTCGTTGCTGAGGGGGTAGAGACTATAGACCAGCTATATTATCTCAGGAAGCTAGGCTGTGATATGGCGCAAGGTTATTTAATGTCCAAGCCCATTGAATTTCATGAATTAGTGACTCTTTTGGGGGATTATAAACCGAATCAATTACCTTGTTGTGTCAGAGATGAGCAGGCTTTCTCGTTCAGGACGCTTTCTGGCAGTATTAATCTAGAAGTAACAGACAATATTCTAACGGTCTTGTACAAGGGGAGTGTTACCGGAGAGCTGATTAAGTACATTATTAATATAATGCCAATTTGGATGGAAAATATTAAATCTGAACACTGGGGTTATTTATGTGTCAGCGAAGGTGTTTTTGATACTTCACGCGATAGCGATACTCTTGAACAATTTGCTAAGTTGGCAAAAATGAGCATGGAGTCGGGATGCGTCCAAAGTGCCTATGTTTTGAATTCAGTTACAGTGGTTAAACAGGTGGCCAATTTTCGCAAGTCTCTCGGTTTAGATGAAGATTTTCAAGACGTATTATTTGAAAACCAGCGTCAGGCGGAAGTTTTCTTGAAAGAGAAATTGAACGAGCTAGGTAATAACGTTTAATTTTATTATTAAGCAGCTTGTCATTTAAAAAATATAGGGACGACATTGAGCTGGATACTTCTTACTTTACTTGCTGCCTTTAGCCAGGCGTGGCGAAATGCTTTTCAGAGCCGGCTGAGTAAAGAGCTTAGTGTTGCGGGTGTTACCTTATCTCGGTTTATATGGGCCAGTCCGCTGGCTCTGGTTTATCTGGTCACTTTATATTCTGTGCAACCGGCAGAGCTGCCAAGCCTATCAAGTGAATCGATCTTTTATATTTTGGCTGCTTCCGTGATGCAGATAGTTGCAACGGCGCTAATGGTTGTGCTGTTTAAGCAGAAGAATTTTGCTATTGGAGCCGGGTTGGCGAAAAGTGAAGCATCAGTGGCTGCATTTTTAGGCGTGCTATTCTTTGGTACATCATTAAGTTTTATCGGTTGGATTGGGGTGCTTTTGGGTGGAGTTGCAGTGCTCATGTTAAGCTGCCCATCAGGGTTTCGTAGCATTTCATTAAATACAGCATTGTTAGGTTTAGCTTGTAGCACTGCTTTTGCTCTAACTTCCCTTTGGGTGAGAGAAGCTAGCCTGAGCTTATCACTGCCTTTCCCACATCGAGCTGCATGGGTATTGTTTTTAGTCATTTTCATTCAGACCGTTATGTTACTTATTTATCTTTTTGTACGTGAACGGCACACACTAAGCAAAATGAAGAAAAGGTACCGTTTGGTTGCAATGACGAGTATTGCAAGCTTTATTGGTTCATTTGGCTGGTTCGGCGCAATGTCGCTTCAGGCGGTTCCTTTAGTGAAGACCTTAGGTCAGGTAGAGATATTTTTTACCATGTTGATTTCTTTTTTCTGGTTGAAAGAGCAGGTTAAGCGAAAAGATATTTTTGCGTTAATGATGGTAGCGGTAGCGGCAGTGTTGGTAATGTGGCATTAATAACGTATCTGTCAAAGTACAGATATATACTATATTTTGTACATTATGTCTTTGGACATAAATAGATAAGTTGGTTTCATTGTAAATTATAGCCATAAATTAATCATGGTTTTTATTTATGGATGTAATATATAACGAGTTATTTGTGTCATTAACGATGAATGATATATTTATCCGACTTTTGTTTGGCTGTTTAATTGGTTTTTGTCTTGGATTAACCGGCGTCGGAGGTGGTGTTTTGATTATCCCTGTTCTTCAGGTGGTTTTCGGGTTAAGCCCAGTAATGGCGGTGGGTACAGCAAGTATGATTGCATCCTTGATAAAAGTTAACGCAACGATTTCTCATGTGGTTGCAAAAAATGTCTCATGGAAAGAGGTTGTTTATATATTAGTTGGCGCTATTCCCGTTACCTTTTTTGTGGCGGAGCTTATAGTTAACCTTACTAAGGTTCCGGAATATTCCATCATGGTTAATAATGTCGTTCAAATGCTTATTTTATCTATTATGTTATTTGCACTTATTTCAATGATATTAAAACTTATAAAAGTAAGAAATGGCGAAGTATCAACAAAGGAAATAACGTCGAATAAAATGAAAGGCATTGGTTCGGGTGCCGCATGCGGGGCTATTATGGCATCGACTGGCGTTGGAGGTGGTGTACTTATTTTGCCCACGCTGAACTCTATATTAGGGGTTGATATTAAACGCTCAGTTGGCTCTTCAATTGTTATTGCTTTGGTTTTATCGGGTATTTCTGCGGTGAAATATAGTAATGGTGGTCAGAGTGATGTGGTTACGGCCATTATTCTCGTAGCAGGTTCTTTTGCAGGGGTTCCTATTGCTTTAAGAGCTGTAAAGAAGCTATCCGATTCTGGTATGTATATCACGACAATAGCTATTATCAGTGTAAGTCTGATTTTAACCCTGACTGGTCAGTAAGTTAGTATCTTAAGGTTACTGGGTATACTAAATGCTAGCCCGCATAGTTGGAAGAGAACAGGTGGTTTTATAGAAAAACAAGCGTATTATGAGCCTAAGTACTTATTAGAATCGATGTAAACGAAATTGAAGAACTCATACTTTGCCCGTCAACCTATCATGGACAGCGAAAAAAGAACTGTAGGATATGAATTGCTTTTTAGAAATGGCCCTCGAAATTCTTTTCCGGGAGTTGATGCTGAATATGCAACTAATCTGTTACTTTCAAATTATTTTTTGGGCAACTCTACGAATTTATTGGGTAATAAACTGGGTTCCGTCAACTTTCCCTATAAGAGCTTGCTTGAACGCACTCCCGCGTTGTTTCCCAAACAATCTCTGATGATAGATATACAAGAAGATTGCCCACCAACCGATGAGCTACTTGGGGCAGTGAAAGAGCTATCCGCCAAGGGGTACAAAATCGCGTTAGACAATTTTGTACCAAGCCCAGAATGGAAGGAATTTTTTCCATATATCAATTTAATCAGATTCGACCTCCATGTCCTGCCAGTCAGAAAAGTAATCCCTTTTATGCAGCGATTAAAAGGAACAAAAATTAAGTTCCTAGCAGAGAAAGTCGAAACATATCAGGAGTTCGTCCGAGCGAAAGATGCAGGGTTTCAATATTTTCAGGGTTACTTTTTTAATAAGCCAGAAATGATTCAACATAAGATGATTCAGCCTTCTTTGTTAACCATTGTCCAGCTTTGCAAAGCGATATCAAAAGATGAGTTTGATTATGACGAGGTGGAAAGATTAGTGATGCTAGACGTGACTTTATCTTATAAGTTGCTTCGTTATGTTAACTCGACCAGTTCGATTTCTACTGAAATCAAGTCGTTCCATCAAGCATTAGCGTATTTGGGAGAGGAAAAACTTAAAAAGTTCGTCTCGCTCGTGGCGATTTCTACCATAGAGGGCAATAAACCTGAGTCTTTATATAACCTATCATTACAACGAGCGAAACTGTGTGAACGGTTATCATCTACGATTAACAGGCCTACAAACTTAAGTCTGGCATTTTTGGTCGGGCTGTTTTCTTTGCTTGATTCATTATTAGATCAGCCCCTCGATGAGATTATTGATGCTATTCCTATTGATAAAGAGTTAAGTTCAGCGTTGCTTTCTCACGAAGGAACACTGGGTCAAATTTTGCAGTTGGTGATTGCTTATGAACATGCGGATTGGGATAAAGTAGATATACTTGCTGAAGGTTTGGGCATTATTCCAGCAATAATGACCCAATGTTATGAGGAGTCTATAGTTTGGGTGGAAGAGCTATTTGATAAGTTCTAACCTCATATTGCTGTATAGAAAACATTACAGTTTAAAATATTATTAGTTTGCCTAAATGCATACTTTTTATACTGAGTAATATTGTTTATTTGGTGATTGATCATTATCGTACTAGCATGCTAGTTCGCAAATAATGGTTATGTAATATAAATGAATCAATCATCTTCAATTTCAATGAGCCAGTCGGCTCAGTCTCGTGAAAGTTTTAGTTCTCGTCTAGGCTTTATTCTCGCAGCTGCGGGTGCCGCTGTTGGACTCGGTAATATCTGGGGCTTTCCTA
>ASRM01000165.1_pt1 | contig 11828 bp, 9 predicted proteins | sample 693238 | NCBI WGS metagenome assembly ASRM01 (sample SAMN02169242, study PRJNA158439) | bioreactor metagenome | isolation source: day 74 sample from continuous culture bioreactor inoculated with sediment... | place: Germany: Bremen
CCAGCCTCTGCTAAGCCGTAAAACGCAAATCCTGGAGTTCTTGTTACCCCTTCATTTAGCAGCATAGCACTCACACCGCCGGATGCAGTGAGCAGTTTTGCCCCACGATTATACGAGGCGACCAAAGCCGCTTCGGTGGTAGCGAGAGGTACTAGGAAATCATCTTTGGCAAACAGACCATTAACACGTAAAGGGCCTGCCAGACCTACCGGTACTTTAACTGTACCGATAAAGTGTTCGATGTTCTTTTGATAAACATCTGCCTGTATTCGGGTATGGTCGTCTAACAGCTCGTCCCTTAATGCTGGTTTCTCAAGTACTTTCCAGCGTCGTTCAATGTTCTTTTCTGTCAGGTACGGGCTTGGGGTAAGCTTGTTTTTAGTCGGTTCAAAATGGGGAGACAATGTTCGCTGTAGCTCGTCTGCCGTAATACCGCCACCGAGGATAGAAACGTAGTCACGACGATGCAGATCGAGTTTAGGCATGGTTATACTAGGTTTGAAATTTTCGCTGATTCTACCTACTTATCTATTAGAAACAAGTACTCTGATCTATATCATCGCATTTTTTGTTTAGTAGTAATCAGCGCTTAAAAAACAGGTATTCGACAACTATTTGTTTATACTTAGATCCTAAGCAGTTCTATTGTCAGTTTGCTTGGGTATGATATTTCAAATTGAAAATATACGCCGTTAATTATAGAGGCCTAGCTTAAGATAAATGACTATGCATGAGCGATTAAGATGAAAACGTTTACTCCCGTGATTTTAGAAGATGATTTGATGGCCGACGTCGTTGAAGAAGTCAACTTTCTTTGTGAAGAGAGTGCCGCCACACTCGTTTTGCTGGGCCATGATCCAAATGACCGACAATTGGTTGATAAGCTGTTTCGTTCTGTTCATACCATTAAAGGTGACATAGGCATTGCGCAATTGACGCCACTATTACCTTTGTTACGGGCAATCGAAGACATTCTGGCAATGATGAGGGAAGGCTTTATTCAACATGACAGCTTGCTTTCTGATCTTCTGCTTACCATCCTGGAACATGTAAAGGCCTTTGTCGATGACTGTGCAAATCTTGGCAATGCGGAATACGATTCCGTTATGTATGAGCGAGCGACACTGTCGATAGCCAAAGTGAAGCCCGATAATATTGAAGAGCATGCAAGGTTACTGACGAAAGCCTTAACTATCCTAGAGCCTTCTTTGGCGCCCGAAAACGACAGTACGCTTTTTGCTGAGCAGGTCAGTGAGTTGAGAATTGACTGGGCTAAGGAAGTGGAGCCTGACTTAGTCTTTTTCCACAATATAATGAAGCCAGTCGAGGACAGGATGGATAATTGGCAGGGGCGCAGCAGCCGTCAATTGAAGCTGGCGTTGTTGCTGAATCAATTTGCCGGAAAATTGGTGGATGAACAGCAACTCAGAGCCGCTGTTTATCTGCATGACATCGGAATGTCTATATTACCATTGGCACTATTGCGGCAGAAAACATCATTGTTGGAACCTGAAATTGCTCGCCTCAGGGGGCATGTTCTGCGCAGTGTGAGTTTTTTGTCGGAAATGCCGCATTGGTCAGAGGCAAAACGATATATCCATGAGCATCACGAACGTGTTGATGGTCAGGGATATCCTAATGGTTTGACTGGCGAGCAGATATCCCATGGTGCAAAGATATTGGCGTTAGTTGATGCCATTGAAGCGATGACTCATGAACGGGCTCAACAGGTGCATAGAAAACGACCTATTCAACACGCGTTGCATGAAATTAACCACGCCAGTGGAAGCCAGTTTTGCCCTTATTGGGTGAATGTTCTTAACAAGGTCATGGCTCCAATTTTAAACCGATGATTTTTGCCGGCTAAGGCTACTTACGCAGTTCAATATTATGCGCTTCTGACCAAATCCGTAGCTGATCCAGAATATTCAGTGCAGAGCGCCCAAACTCTGTCAGCTCGTAACTGACTGCAATAGGTCGGTCACTGATCACTTTTCGGATTACCATGTTTTCAGCTTCTAACTCTTTCAATCGTTGGTCTATCATCTTTTTGCTCGCGCCACCTAACATACGTGCCAAGTCGTTAAACCGTACCGGGCCGTCTTTTAGATGGTAAACAATGGAACCTTTCCACTTTCCGCCAATAAGGCGCATTCCTTTTTCTATTGCACAAGGCTCAGCACAAACATTTAATACTGATTTGCGGCCTTTCTTATCTAGAACGACTTCGCTTTCCATAGACCCTTCCAGGTTACAAGTATACGTGGTTACTAAAAGTATACTGGTTGATTAATATATAAAGGTTACCATAATATACCTATAAGTTAAACAATCCCTAAATAGAGATATCCCAGAGAGGTTGGTTATGAGTTCAAAGATTAAGCTTGATGTAGTCTCGGATGTTGTATGTCCATGGTGTGTTATTGGCTATAAACGACTGGAAAAAGCCATTGAGGAATTAGGTGTCCGGGACAGGATCGATATTGAATGGCACCCGTTTGAGTTAAACCCTCATATGTCGGCAGACGGCGAGAACCTTCGTCAACATCTGGCCCAAAAATACGGTACAACACAGGAAGACAGTGTAAGAGCCAGACTCAACCTGACTAACCTGGGCAGGGAAGTGGGATTCAGTTTTGATTATTTTGATGAGATGAAAATGGTTAATACCAAAGATGCGCACCTGCTTTTGCAATACGCCAAATCGTTTGGAAAACAGACAGAGCTAAATATGGTGTTATTTAGTGCCTTTTTTGGTCAGCGTGAGGATGTGTCTGACGCCGCTGTGCTGAGAGACGCGGCTGAAAGTGTCGGTCTGAATGGGGACGATGCGATGAATTACCTCAGCGATCAACGTGCTCTAGCATCATTGAATCAGGAACAAGAGCACTGGCGTAACCTTGGTATCCGCTCTGTGCCGACGGTTGTTTTTAACATGTCCGAGGCCATGACAGGCGCTCAACCTGTCGAAGCCTACAAGCAGGTCTTAACTGAGTTGCTTGCTAACAAACCTGAGATCTTATAAAAAGATATAGAGGATTGAAGGCGTAGTTATTTTTCAGTAAGAAGAGTTGGGCAAGCACTTTGCCTTTAATCTTGTTCCTATTTTCTTAATGTTTTTCTATAAATCATAGAAAACCTACTTCATAAAAGTAAACTATCACTATTTTGCATAGCTATTCGATAAAAGGAGGGTAATATGTATCCATTAGTTCGGTGGCTATTCATATTATAATTGGAGCGGTATGTTGAAAAGAAGGATGAAATTCTTCTGGAGAGCGATGGTAGTACTTATTACCTCGATGAGCGCACTGTTTTTCATTGCTCATTATGTAGTAGCGCCAGTTGTGCTTAAAGATGCTGTCAGTAAGGCGAAATTACAGGCTCAGGTTATAGAAAAAGAGCTGACAATTAAGTTTTCAGAGCAAGCGGCTCTAACCCAAAATCTCGCTGTTATTGCTTCTAGTCTTCCGCTTAATAGAAGTAGCTTTATCAGTAACGCTGGTGCTTTGATAGAAAATAGTATTGACATCGCTGGCGGTGGAATCTGGCCAGAACCGTATAAATTACTCGCTGATGAGAAAAAAGCGTCACTGTTTTGGGTAAACACAGGCGACGGTCAGTATCAGCTTGATGACGGCTACAATTCACCTCAAAGTTCGGATTATCAAAACGAATCCTGGTATCAAAGTTCTAAGAATGCTTCACCGAACAAATGTATCTGGTCAAATGCTTATGTTGATCCTTACTCTAAAGTCCCAATGGTGACCTGTTCTGTCAGAATTGATCGTGATGGCCAATTTTGGGGAGTCGCAACAATAGATGTAGAGCTCACTGATATTAATCGGCGACTGGCTGAAATTAAACAGCAGACAGGCATCATTAGCTTTATTGTAGATAGCCATGAGCAATTTGTAGCCACCTCATTATTTCGTGACTTTAATCTTCTTATGCTGCGTATAGAAGATGTGGCGAAATTAGATTCATCATTGGCACCTCTTGTCGAGGTTGTTAATCGTTCAGATAATGGTTTTGTTCAGCTCGATCCCAGAGTTCTTGGTTCAGAAAGCTCTACTTTGGTTGTCACCGGGCTATCCGGTCATGAATGGCATATCGGTGTCATTTTTCCTGACTCAATCGCCAAAAAACAGATCAAGCTACTTAATAACTATCTCTACTTTTTTGTCATTCTTCTTGCTATTGCTTTTTCAACGGTAACGGTCATCACTTCTATAATTAGTTTCCGCAACATAAGACTTAGTAATAAAGTGAAATATAAGTCTGAGCAGTTGGTTGAAGCTTCGCTTACAGATAGTCTCACTGGGTTGCCAAACCAGTCAGGGTTGTTTGGGGAGCTAGAACAGAAAATTCGTATTGCCAAAGAATCTTCCGAGTCTAAGTTTGCCATTCTGTTTCTCGACTTGGATGACTTTAAAAAACATAACGATAGATTTGGTCTGTCCGGTGGAGACCAATTGTTAAAGCTGGTATCCATAAGATTGAAATCAGAAATGAGGTCTTCAGATTTTATATGTCGGTTTGGAGGGGATGAGTTCGTAATCGTAACCCAAGTTACCCATGATGAGCACGACGCTGAAACGGTTTGTTCTCACATATTAAATACAATGAAGGAGCCATTCTGGTTTGAGGGGAGAGACGTTACCCTAACCATGAGCATAGGTATTGCCTGTTATGATGAAGATGGTCAACAGGTAAATGAGCTACTTAGAAATGCATCAATAGCCAAACGTGAAGCAAAAGATACAGCCAGAAATAGTTTCAGTTTTTCTTCGAGCGATATGAATGAAAGAACCTTGCGTAAAATGACGCTTGAAGAAAATTTCCAAGGAGCAATTGAACGGGGTGAGATAAGTGTTGCTTTTCAGCCTATCGTCGATTTGAGCACTGGTTTTCCGCACAAGTTTGAAGCGCTTGCTCGCTGGACGAACCCAGCATTGGGCGTTGTACCTCCCTACGAATTTATCGAGCTTGCAGAGCAAAACGGCATGATTTTGGAGTTGGGTGATTATGTATTAAAGCGGTCTCTGGAAACGTGTGCTCGCCTTCGTAAGCGTCATAACCAAGATTATATGATTGCCGTCAACGTATCTCCAAAGCAGTTTCACGATCCTCAATTTGCCTCACGAGTATTAAATATTTTGACTGAACTTCAATTACCACCCAACAGCCTGACACTGGAGATCACTGAAAGTGTATTGATTGATAATAAAGAAAAAAGTGACCTCGTTATTCAGGAATTATGTGCTGGTGGAATCAAAATAGCGATGGATGATTTTGGTACAGGATATTCGTCTTTGAGTTATATCCGTCATTACCCCTTTGATATTCTTAAAATAGATAAAGAATTTATTGATGATTTAGCGACAGATCCTAAAAGCGTGAGATTGGTTGAGGCGACTTTAGCGATGGCAAAAAGTTTGGGAATTTCTGTAGTAGCAGAAGGTATTGAAGATGCCGAACAAGCTGAGTTGCTGGTGCTGAAAGGGTGTAAATATGCCCAGGGTTATTTCTTTTCCCGTCCTCTGAATGAGAAAGCGATAGAGGCTTGGTTGCTAGAGTCTTACTGGAATAAGTAAGGGATAAACGGCGATACAGGACGAAAAAGAGGCTAATTTTTTAGAAGTTGAGATGAGTTTGATTATATTTCCTATACTTTGAGTACCTGTCAGATATTTACGTATTAATTGTCATAGAAACGCTACGACAAATACGCCGGATCTTGCACACTATATCCCTGTTGGTTTTTTCAAGGACTAGAAGCAAGATTATTTGATAACACGGAACTCAATCACACATGTGAACATCTGTACTTGGTGAAAGTACACTGAGTTTGATAGGTTTAAATGACACAGTGATTGAAAAGGTATAATTATATGAAAGTAAACGTTCAAACACATCACGTATCCATTAATGACGACTCACGCAAAGAAATCGAAAGTAAATTTGAGAAAGTATCCTCTCACTTTCCACAACTCATCAGTTGCGACATTATTATCACAAAAGAACACGGACAACACGAAGTGGAAATATTCACTAATTATGAAGGTGTTCGGGTTTCTGCAAAATCTACTGACGGGGTCATGTACCCAGCTATATCATCCGCATTGAAGAAACTAGAAACTGGCCTGCGTAACCGAAAAGGGCAACTAAAAGCGGACCTTCATGCCAAGCCAACGAGTACAAAACCAGAGATTGCTTCGGATATCATCCAAGAGATGAAATTAGTTTAATCAAATTCAGTTAACCAGCTTTATGAAGCCAGTATTGTAATACTGGCTTTTTAGTTTTTGTCGCTCTGAATCCTGTTTATTGAGGTAACTTGGGTATAGAGTACCCATTAATAAAGACATCGCGTCAGAGAATCCATAAGACATGCTCGAATCACTATCTATATCCCAAGCAAGAAAGCTGGCATTGCTCTCACAAGGCCTCCCTGTAAAGTCATCTCAAGGTAATGGCTATTCAAAAAACCTAGATGTATTTGAACGCTTAGGGTACGTACAGATAGACACCATTTCAGTAATCCAGCGAGCTCATCATCATACACTTTGGAATCGTAACCCTAATTACAAAGTTGATCATCTTGAACAGATGGTCGCTGAAAAAAAGATATATGAATATTGGTCACATGCAGCTGCCTATTTGCCAATGAGAGATTTTCGTTTCAGCTTACCTCGTAAAGCAGCGATTAAATCGAACCAACAAAATCACTGGTATCAAAAAGACCATAAACTGATGCGAGAGGTTCTCAAGCGGATTGAAGATACTGGCCCCTTGATGGCGAAAGATTTTGTATCTGATAGCCACAAAAGCAATGGTTGGGGCAGTAAGCCGACCAAACGAGCCTTGGAGACGCTATATATGCAGGGGGATTTGATGATCCCTGAGCGCAAAAACTTTCATAAGGTATATGATTTAACCGAACGAGTACTACCAGACGGCTTGGACGTTTCAATGCCGACTGAGCAAGAGCATGGACACTTTTTGGTATTAAGCTATATAAGAGCCCATGGGTTTGGCAACCTAGCAGAAATTACGTATCTATTGAAAGGGGTGAAAAATCAGGTTAATCAAACCTTAAATGAACTGTGTGAAAGGGGCGAGATAGAGAAAGTAATGATCATTGGGTTGACGTATTATGCTTGTTGTGACGCTCTCACTTTACTCAATAAACGATTAAACAGGAGGCAGGCTAAACTTCTGTCGCCGTTTGATAACCTGCTTATACAACGTAAACGAGCCAGTTCGATTTTTAATTTTGACTACCTGCTTGAGTGCTATGTTCCTGCTGCAAAGCGTCAGTTTGGTTATTTTTGCCTGCCAATTCTTTGGGAGGGAACTCTGGTCGCACGGGCAGATTGTAAGGTTGACAAACAGACCTCGACACTCAATGTAATTCACTTGGTCATAGAGCCTTCATTGCGTACTAAAGAGGTGTTTTTAACTGCGCTAGAAGAAGAGCTCAGTGCGTTCTCTCAGTTTAATCAATGCAGTAACTATATTATTGGAAAAATATCAACTCGATAAAAAAGCACACCATAAGCATACGTAGGAGTAATAATTTACCTAGGGCGTTATAATGCAGAAAATGCCCCCAACTAATTGATACAAGGTTGGCAGATATGATTGGTTTTGGTTTAAGGGTGATGACATGAGTACGGGATCTTTTTTAGCAAGGTAAAATCGTCACGATGATTCAGAACTGTTGCCGCATCGTTAACGCTGTTACACTGTTGTAAATTTAAACCCAGTCACAAAGAGAAGTTATGAAGTTTGTTCGTTGGTTTTTAGGAAAAGTCATTTTGACTTTGAATTTTATTTTTGCCCCTAAAGGTATAAAACGCCCCTCAACACTACAGCAAGATGTCGATAGAAAAGCCAGTTCGATGGCACTGTATCAATTTGAAGCTTGCCCATTTTGCGTTAAAGTTCGCCGTGCAATGAAACGCCAATCAGTTAACATTGTTCTTCGGGATGCTAAGAATGATTTAACTCATAGAAATGATTTGTTAACCAACGGTGGTGCTATTAAAGTGCCATGTTTACGTATTGAAAAAGAAGGGAAAACCACGTGGATGTATGAGTCTTCCGATATCGTGGCTTATCTGGAAAAAGAATTCGCCTAAGTCCAATATAAATCTATGGGTTTGAACGGTTTATCACATTGTTAATAGTGATAAAAAGAAGCAAACCCATAGTTCTTTCCTATTTTTACGCCCGTTGCAGTATTTTGAATTTGTGCCCGAAGAGGTTAATCAGTGCCCCGGTAACAATGAGTGCACCTCCGAGATAAGTCCAGCCTGACGGAACTTCATTAAAAATGAAAACCCCGAGCAACATAGAAAAGAGGATTTGAACATAAGAGTAGGCTGATGCTTTGCCAGCCGCTTGTGTTTGCATGGCTTTGGTTAAACCTATCTGCCCTACCTGAGTAAAAATTCCGATCAGAACAAGTAGTCCTGTGAGATATAGGTTGGGCCAAATGAAATCATCTGCAATTAGGACAAGAGATACAGGCAGAGCAATAAGTGGGAAATAGAAGATAATTACTGAGGGGTCTTCCGTTTGGCTAAGTTTTCGAACAATCACATACGCGACTGCACTACCAAAGGCGCCTAATATCGCCACCATAACACTGACCAGTGGCAGCGTTGATGTTGCTTGTGCTGATATCGTTGGTTGTACCATGGTAAATATGCCTAAAAGGCAAAGTACAATGCATATGATGGTAGAAAACTGGATACGCTCTTTGAGGAACAATACCGCGAGAAGTGCCGTAAATACAGGATGAATATATTGCAAAATCGTAGCTTCAGCCAGAGGTAAAGAAGTAACGGCATAGTACACGCACATAAGCGCCATGGTTCCTACAGCCCCTCGTGCAACCAGAAGGCGTTTGTTATTGCCCCAAATGGATAGGCGCTTTCGCTTAACGTCTACGTAACTTATCACAAGAGATACCAAGGCTCTGGCCGCGACGATCTCGAATACCGGAATGCCATAATTACCGACGTATTTTACACAAGCCGACATTAAGGCAAAGCCAAGAGCAGAAAGAATCATAAAGCGAACCCCAACGGGGAACATGTTGAAAAGTGAGTTGAACATGATGGTTTCACAAAATTAACGGAGGGGAACTTTACCATAATTCATCTTTTTAAAACTCAGAAAATAGCTTCGCTGAAAATCCACGGTCAAAATTAAAAAGAGCAAAAGACTTTTATCTGGGAAAAATGACCAGATATATACTCAAGCAACCTTAAAATGCAGTTTCAGCGAGAAGTTATTGGTTCTCAGAGAAGGAAATACGATGGAAAATGAATACATACCACCAAAAGTTTGGGTAAACGATACTAGTGGTGGCAATAAATGGGCGAATATAAACAGTCCAGAATCTGGTGCTAGATATAACAAAGAGCGCCCGGAAGGCGAGCACGCATTGCAACTTTACTCCCTTGGAACCCCAAATGGACAAAAAGTAACGATTCTTTTGGAAGAGCTATTAGCCTTAGGCATTAAAGGTGCCGAATATGATGCTTACCTGATTAATATTGGAGATTCTGAGCAGTTTTCGTCGGGTTTCGTTGGTGTTAATCCAAACTCTAAAATCCCAGCTCTTGTGGATAAATCAAATAACGATGAAGTGAATGTTTTTGAATCGGCTTCTATTTTGGTGCATCTGGCAGAGAAGTTTGGTCAGTTCTTACCCAAAGAAGGACCAGCAAGGACCCAAACATTCAACTGGCTGTTTTGGGCTCAGGGTTCAGCTCCATTCCTCGGTGGAGGGTTTGGACATTTCTATTCTTATGCTGATGAAAAACAAGAATACCCAATCAATCGTTTTGCAATGGAAGTGAAGCGCCAGTTAGATGTACTGGATAAACAATTGGCCCAAAACACTTATGTTGCGGGTGAAGAGTACTCCATAGCCGATATGGCGATATGGCCTTGGTATGGCAATTTGGTGCTTGGCAACTTGTACGATGCAGCCGAGTTCCTGCAGGTAGAAACCTATACCCATGTTATGCGCTGGGCAAAATTGCTGGAACAGCGAGAAGCGGTGCAGCGTGGCAGAATAATCAATCGTGCTTGGGGTGAAGAGTGGGAACAAGTGCCGGAACGCCATAGTGCCGCTGATATTGACGAAGTACTAAAAAAACAGCCTAAGTAACGCGCACAATAGCCTTTCACTATTACATATTCTGATAGCCTGGTCCGCCACCGCCTTCCGGTGGTAACCAGGTAATGTTTTGTGAAGGGTCTTTAATATCACAGGTTTTACAATGCACACAGTTGGTCGCGTTGATTTGTAATTGTTGCTTGTTGTCGACCGTGATTATTTCGTAGACACCAGCCGGACAGTAGCGCTGGCTTGGTTCGTCGTAGCGTGATAAATGTGTTTTCACTGGGATCTGTTTATCTCGCAGCAGCAAATGACAAGGTTGGTTTTCTTCATGCTGTGTGCCTGATAAATAAACAGATGAAGGCTTGTCAAAACTCAATTCTCCATCGGGTTTTGCATAATTGATGGACTGGCACTGGGTTATTTCTTTTAGACACAGATGGTCGGCTTGATGGTCTTTTATTGTCCAGGGGATGGGGCGTTTCAATAATGCAGCCCAAATATTATGTTCAAATGTGGCGAGTATTCCTCCAAATACGCTACCAAATTTGTGTAGCCCAGAGCCGAAGTTCCTCGATTCGTGTAGCTCCTGATATAACCATGAAGCCTGGAAAAGCGTGTCGTAGTCCGGTTCTGTTCGCACATGTCCTGAAAGTAGCTGATTAAACACAGCTTCAGCGGCTAACATGCCCGATTTCATAGCCGTGTGGCAACCTTTTATCTTGACGATATTTAAAGTTCCAGCATCGCAACCAACGAGTAACCCACCGGGAAACTGCTGCTTGGGTAAGGAAGATAACCCACCTTTAGAAATAGCACGTGCACCGTAAGCAATTCGTTGTCCGCCATTGAGATGTTGACTGAATGCGGGATGGAGTTTGAGTCGTTGGAATTCATCAAATGGACTGAGGTAAGGGTTGCTGTAATTCAGGTCAACAATCAGGCCGACGGCAACTTGATTATCGTCTAAATGATAAAGAAACCCTCCTCCGGTGGTATTGGATTCACTTAATGGCCATCCAGTAACGTGGATGACTTGACCTATATTGGCGCTGCTTTTTGGTATCTGCCAAATCTCTTTTAAGCCAAGAGCATAATGCTGCGGTTGTTTGTCGACGTCTAAGTGATATCTATTGATTAATTGCTTACCCAGATGTCCGCGAGAACCTTCGGCAAAGATAGTGTATTTGGCTTTTAGTTCTATACCCGCTGCAAAATTGGCTTTCTCAGCGCTATTTTTGTCCAGCCCCATATCGGATGTGGTGATTCCCGTAACCGCGCCTTGTTCGTCGTAGTTGATGGTAGAGGCTGCAAATCCGGGGAAGATCTCTACGCCAAGGTTTTCCGCTTGCTGGGCTAACCAGCGACACAAATTAGCTAGGCTGATGACATAATTGCTGTCTGTATTAAGCATAGGGTTTGGTGTGAGGTAATGAGGTACAGACAGATGGTTATATTGCGTCGTTAGATAGAGGAATTGATCGTGTGTGACTCGGGTAGAAAGTGGCGCGTTCATTGTGGGCCATTCAGGAAATAGCTCGTCTAATGCAGTGGTTTCAAACAGAGCGCCAGAGATAATATGTGCGCCAACCTCGGCTCCTTTTTCAACTACGCAGATGGTGATATCGTGTTCTTTTCTCCTTTGAGCTGCTCTCTGGTTCAGAAGGGCGAGCTGACACGCCGC
>ASRM01000167.1_pt1 | contig 11795 bp, 10 predicted proteins | sample 693238 | NCBI WGS metagenome assembly ASRM01 (sample SAMN02169242, study PRJNA158439) | bioreactor metagenome | isolation source: day 74 sample from continuous culture bioreactor inoculated with sediment... | place: Germany: Bremen
GGCGGAGCGATTATGTGTCTAAGCCGCTCGAGTCTAGACCGGTAATGCCCTACCCAGAAAGCGGAACGGATAAAACACAGCCATTAACCAGTGATAAGTCAGCCTTTTCAAAAAGGGGCCCTTCAAAGGGAAACTATAAGCCAGATGATGCACCTTCCAATCAAGAGCTTAAAGCATATAAGGCGCTATTAACCACACCTAGTATGCCTAGCGGGCAAGAGAGAGAGTTAACTTCCAAGCCTAACGATAAGAATCAGGTAATTATTAATCAGATAGGAAAAGCTGTATCAATAGTGGATAGTAAGTACCTACTTATGAACTCCGATTGTGGTGCCGTTCTTATTTCCATGGAGAAATCAGAGTGGTATCGCGTGTTAGGGCAGCTTCAGACAAACAAATTTTCGTTAACCCCGCAGCCGTTGTTGGTTCCTTTGTCAATCAAGATTGGTAAGGATGAACAACAAAAAGTTCATCAATATCAGATGCTATTGGATCAATTTGCTATTCAGATTAAAGATAAAGGCACAGATAGTATAATGGTGATGGGAGTTCCGCAGCCTTTACGTCAGCAAAATTTGCAGCAGTTAATTCCAGATCTGTTATCTTATCTCTCTTTGCAGGGTAAAGACCTGAATGAAGCCGTTGTAGCTAGCTGGATAGCAACTCAAGTGACTAAGGTAAAAAGTGACTACACTTTATCTGAAGGTATTCAGATTATTACTGAATTAGAACAGTTGTGGCAAGGTGCTTTACCTTTAACGGATACACAGTTTGTACAAGCTGTTAATTTTGAATCAACCATTGCCATGCTAAATAATGGCTAAGCTAAACCATGAATAAAGAACTTCCATTAGCCCTATTTCTGATGGGGCCAACAGCCTCAGGTAAAACAGATTTAGCCATAAAACTTAAACAAAAATACCCTGTGGAAATAATCAGTGTTGATTCCGCTCTGATTTATAAAGGGATGGATATTGGAACGGCAAAACCGAATGCTGAGGAATTAAAATTAGCACCTCATCGTTTGATAGATATCTTAGACCCTGTTGACGCTTATTCTGCTGCCGATTTCAGAAGGGATGCTCTTAATGAAATGAATGCTATTGTGGCTGAAGGTAAAATTCCCTTGCTTGTTGGGGGAACTATGCTTTATTACAAGGCTCTATTAGAAGGATTGTCGCCACTTCCTGCGGCAGATCCACAGGTTCGACAAGACATTGAATCTGAAGCAGAGCGGTTGGGTTGGGATGCTATGCATGCTCAATTAAGAGATCTTGATCCCGTATCAGCACAGAGGATCCACCCTAATGATCCTCAAAGGCTTACAAGGGCATTGGAAGTTCATCGAATTTCAGGTAAAACATTGACTGAGTTAACTCAAACTAAAGGGGAAGCGATTCCTTTTCGAGTTAAACAATTTGCAATAACGCCTAAGGAAAGGGCGGAACTACATCGTCGAATCGAATTAAGATTTAATAATATGATGGACGCTGGGTTTGAAGAAGAGATGAAAGCACTCTATTCTCGTAAAGAGCTTCATCCTGATTTACCTTCTATCCGGTGTGTTGGTTATAGACAGATGTGGGATTATTTAGATGGGAATTGCAGTTTAGATGAAGCGAAATTTCGTGGAGTTTGTGCAACCCGTCAATTGGCCAAGCGACAAATTACCTGGTTACGCAGTTGGGATAATTTAACTTGGTTAGATAGCGAGAACATTGATCAGGCGTTCGAAATCATGTCAGATGCAATAGCATCAAATTGATTTTGCTGTGTATAATGTGATCGTTTTTGCGTGAAAGTCTTAGTTTATTGATCTATAGATTATAAGTAAGACTTATTTGGTTCATTTAGCTCGAATGCAAAAGCAGGACGAAAATTGCCGAGCACCACTAGCTAAATAATTACAACAACAAACAAATAAGGAAAATAAAAATGGCTAAGGGGCAATCTTTACAAGACCCATTCTTAAACGCGCTTCGTCGCGAACGAGTGCCAGTTTCCATCTACCTTGTAAATGGAATTAAACTACAGGGTCAGATCGAATCTTTTGATCAATTTGTCATTCTATTGAAGAATACAGTAAACCAAATGGTTTATAAGCATGCGATATCTACCGTAGTTCCTGCTCGTGCAGTAACTCATCACAGCGCTACAGAACGCCCTCATGGAGAGCGTCAACACGAGAAATCTGAAGATTAATAATAAAAATATACTAAGGGGTTGATGGCTTGTTTGACCGTTATGAAGCCGGTGAGCAGGCTATTCTTGTTCATATCAACTTCACGCAAGAAGGGGAGTGGGAGGATCTTAGCGAATGCGAAATGCTAGTATCTTCTGCGGGAGTCAACACACTGCAAGTTATTACTGGCAGTCGACAGGCTCCTCACTCCAAGTACTATGTCGGAGAGGGTAAAGCCCAAGAAATAGCTCAGGCTGTTCAGTTAACTGGTGCTGAAATAGTGATTTTTAATCACGCCCTATCTCCAGCTCAAGAACGAAACCTAGAACAATTGTGCAAATGCCGGGTATTAGACCGTACAGGCTTGATACTCGACATTTTTGCTCAACGAGCGCGAACCCATGAGGGTAAGATGCAGGTTGAGCTGGCACAGCTTCGTCACCTTTCCACCCGATTGATTCGTGGTTGGACTCACCTTGAAAGGCAAAAAGGTGGTATTGGGTTACGAGGGCCAGGTGAGACACAGCTGGAAACAGACAGGCGCTTATTGCGTGATCGTATCAAAGCGATTTTACGTCGTTTAGAAAAAGTATCTAAACAACGTGAGCAAGGTAGACGCGCTCGAAATCGAGCAGAAATTCCAACAATTTCGTTGGTAGGTTATACCAATGCGGGGAAATCCACATTATTTAATCGGATTACAGAAGCGGGTGTTTATGCCGCGGATCAATTATTTGCAACACTTGATCCAACGTTACGTAAGATCGATTTAGATGATGTAGGTCCAGCTATTTTAGCCGATACGGTTGGTTTTATCCGACATCTCCCCCATGATCTAGTTGCAGCCTTTAAAGCAACACTGCAAGAAACTCAAGAAGCTGACATTTTGTTACATGTTGTTGATGCCAGTGATGACCGTTTTCGTGAGAATATCCATGCGGTTCATGTCGTACTAGAAGAGATTGATGCGATAGATGTACCATCTCTTGTGGTCATGAACAAAATAGATAACCTAGATGGTCAGAACCCACGTATTGAGCGAGATGAACAGGGTGTTCCTCAAACAGTTTGGGTTTCTGCAATGGAAGGCAAAGGTATAGATTTATTGTTTCAGGCGCTTACTGAGCGACTGGCAAGCCAAATGGTTCAGTATCGCTTACGGATCCCGCCGCAATATCAAGGTCGTTTTCGTAGCATATTCTTCAAAATGAAGAGTATTCAAAAAGAAGAATATGAATCAGATGGTAACTTATTGATCGATATCCGAATGCAACAAGTAGATTGGTCTAGACTAGAGAAAAGAGAAGGGGCAGTTTTAGGTGACTTTATCGTTAACCAAAGGGCTGCTACAGTATAACGTCATATCAAATGATGGAGCTTTCTAATGGCGTGGAATGAGCCTGGTAATAATAACGGCGATAATAATGGCCGCGATAAAGACCCTTGGGGTAATAATGATCGTGGCAACCGGAACTCCGGTGGCCGAGATCAAGGACCGCCAGACTTGGACGAAGTGTTCAATAAACTAAGTCAAAAGCTGGGTGGTAAATTTGGTAAGAAAGGTGGCATGCCTTCAATTGGAGGCGGTGGCGGTGGTGCAATAGGCTTCGGTCTTATTGCTATTGTTGCATTTGCCATATGGGTATTTTCCGGTTTTTATACTATCGGTGAAGCGGAAAAAGGGGTAGTTGTACGTCTGGGTAAATACGATCATATCGTCGATCCTGGTCTGAACTGGCGTCCTCGTTTTATTGATGAAGTAACACCTGTAAACGTCCAAGCGATTCGTGCGTTACGTGCATCTGGTACCATGTTAACCAAAGATGAAAACGTAGTAACGGTAGAGATGGGTGTTCAATACCGTGTTTCTGACCCGTACAAGTATTTGTTCGTAGTAACAAATGCAGACGATAGTTTACGTCAGGCAACTGATTCGGCATTACGTGCTGTAATTGGTGACTCTTTGATGGACAGCACTTTAACGAGTGGTCGTCAGCAAATTCGTCAAAGTACTCAAGAAACAATTAACCGTATTATCGATAATTACGATATGGGTTTGATTATTGTTGATGTTAACTTCCAGTCGTCACGCCCACCAGAACAGGTTAAAGATGCATTTGATGATGCTATCGCTGCTCGAGAGGATGAAGAGCGTTTCATTCGTGAAGCGGAAGCGTACAAAAATGAAATCTTGCCGAAAGCGACGGGTCGTGCTGAACGTTTGAAAAAAGAAGCTCAAGGTTATACAGAGCGTATTGTTAACGAAGCACTTGGTCAGGTTGCACAGTTCGAGAAATTACTTCCTGAATATAATGCAGCACCTGAAGTTACTCGTGACCGTTTATACTTAGATACAATGGAAGAAGTCTATACATCGACGTCTAAAGTTCTTATCGACTCTGAATCTAGTGGTAATTTACTGTATTTGCCAATGGATAAACTTGGACAGTCTTTGGGTGATACATCGACAAAGCGTAAAGCTAAATCGACATCAGCCTATGATGATATTGAGCTTGAGTCACAACGCACAGATGTTCAGACAGACTCTACATCTCGTTCAACTAGCACACGTCAAGGGAGATACTAAGAATGCGTAAGTTAATGATCCCTGTAATTTTTGCTGCGCTAGCATTGATGCTGATGTCACTGTTTGTTATTCAAGAAGGCGAACGCGGTATCGTAATTCGTTTTGGTCGAGTCTTGAAAGATACGAACGAAACTTCTCGTATATATGAGCCTGGATTGCACTTTAAAATGCCAATCTTTGATCGTGTAAAAACGTTAGATGCGCGTATTCAAACAATGGATGGCAGAGCTGACCGTTTTGTTACGTCAGAGAAAAAAGACGTTATCATCGATTCGTATGTGAAATGGCGTATTAAAGATTTCGGTCAATTTTATCTGGCTACTGGCGGTGGTGATACATTGACCGCTCAGGCGTTACTTGAAAGAAAAGTGACTGATGTACTTCGTGCTGAAATCGGTGCTAGAGAAATCAAACAGATTGTATCTGGTCCGAGAAATGATGAGATTGTCATTCCTGATGATGCAGCCATTCCTGATATTTCGAAAGAAGCGCTCGAGATTGAAGGAGAGCGCGATATCATCATGTCTGAAGTGCTTGATGGTACGAGTGAAAGTGCGATGAATGACCTTGGTGTTGCGTTGGTTGATTTCCGAATGAAGAAAATCAACCTGCCTGACGAAATCAGTGAGTCTATTTATCGTCGTATGCGTGCAGAACGTGAATCAGTTGCTCGTAAGCACCGTTCTCAAGGTCGAGAGAAAGCCGAAATTATTCGTGCACAGGCTGAACTGGAAGTAGCTACTGTTCTTGCAGAGGCTGACAAGACAGCTCGAGTGACACGAGGTTCTGCGGATGCAGAAGCGGCGGGAATTTACTCATCAGCGTATAATAAAGACCCTGAGTTCTTCAGCTTCTTACGTTCATTAAGAGCTTATGAAAGGTCATTTAGTGATAAGAGTGATATTTTGGTTCTTGATCCTAAGAGTGACTTCTTTAAGTATATGAATGATGCCAAAGGTCTAACGACTAAGTAAGCGACAGCGTATTGAAAAAAGGCTTCCATCATAGGAAGCCTTTTTTATACCTAACTTATCCTGAGATGAGGTTACGAAGTTACTTACGAAACCATCATGGCAATGACGATTCCAGAAACCACTAAACAACCGCCTATTCTTCTCAGCTGATTGTCCGGTTGCTTGCTCATTTCCGCAACCATATTTCTCCACCCGTTTGGTGCAATCAATGGGCCAATGCCTTCGGCAATTAGCAATAAACCAATGGCTAGCCAGATTGAATTTGTCATGTTTTATTACCTGTATTTATGTGATCTTAGTCCTAATGCATACGAGCATCGATTTAATAAGGATGTGTTGTGTCACATTTACAATTAAATTAGTGGGTTACTGCATTATGACATTTTTTGCTTAAAAAATGACTGCAAGATGTTAAGTTAGGTGCTAGAATCCATTTTTAACTATCGAGTAGAACTGGAAAGATGGGAAATAACGTAGTCGTTCTAGGCACCCAATGGGGTGACGAAGGTAAAGGAAAAATTGTAGACCTATTAACGGAAGATGCAAAGTATACCGTTCGCTATCAAGGCGGTCACAATGCAGGTCACACTCTAGTCATTAACGGTGAAAAAACCGTTCTCCACTTAATTCCATCAGGTATTCTTCGCGAAAACGTAAAATGCGTTATCGGTAATGGTGTAGTGTTATCTCCTGATGCATTGCTAAAAGAAATGAAACCGTTAGAAGAGCGTGGTATCCCTGTACGAGAACGTCTATTCATTTCTGAAGCTTGTCCGCTGATTCTTCCTTATCACATTGCTTTAGATCAAGCGCGTGAAGCTGCTCGTGGTAAAAAAGCGATTGGCACAACAGGCCGTGGTATTGGACCTGCTTATGAAGATAAAGTCGCTCGTCGTGGTCTTCGAGTTGGTGATTTGTTTGATAAAGAAGCATTTGCTGAAAAATTGAAAGAAGTGATGGATTTTCATAATTTCCAGTTGAAGCATTTCTATAAAGCAGAGCCTGTAAGCTACGAAGATGTACTTGAGCAAGCGATGAGCTATGCTGACCTTCTTATTTCTATGGTTATCGATGTTACAGACGAACTTGATCAAGCGCGTCAACGTGGCGACAAAATCATGTTTGAAGGCGCACAAGGTACGCTTCTTGACATTGACCACGGTACTTATCCTTATGTAACCTCTTCTAATACCACTGCTGGTGGTGTTGCGGCAGGTTCTGGTTTCGGTCCTCGTCACATTGGTTACATCCTTGGTATTACTAAGGCTTACTGTACACGTGTAGGTTCCGGTCCATTCCCGACAGAGCTATATGATGGTCTAGAGAAGCAAGACCCAATAGGTAAGCATTTAGGTGATGTAGGTCAAGAGTTTGGAGCAACAACAGGCCGCTTGCGCCGTACCGGCTGGTTTGATGCTGTTGCAATGCGTCGTGCAGTTCAACTCAACTCTATTTCAGGTTTCTGTCTAACTAAACTTGATGTACTGGATGGCTTGGAAGAGCTGAAAATCTGTACTGGTTACAAAATGGAAGATGGCTCTGTATTAGAGGTTTCTCCTATGGCTGCTGAAGCATTTGAGCAAGCAACGCCAATTTATGAAACCATGCCTGGCTGGTCTGAAACTACTTATGGTGCACAATCTCTAGATGTACTTCCTCAGGCAGCACTCGATTACATTAAGCGCATTGAAGAACTAACTGGCGTTCCTGTGGATATTGTTTCGACAGGTCCTGACCGTAATGAGACGATTATTAAAGTTCATCCTTTTAACTCTTAATTAGAGAAAAAGAAGAACAGATAAAACCGACCCTTAGAGGTCGGTTTTTTTATTTTGGGAGTAATATGGCAAAATGTTGCCTATCATAGTTATGATAGGGCTAAAGTAAGGCTACACTTTGCCGATAACAGAGCACGGTATGAGAAAAGAGTGCAGGTATGAAACTGAGAGTTTTAGCTGCTTCTTTACTATTGGCGCTGTCCCCACTGTCAAAAGCAAATGCTGAGACAGCAGAGATTGGGGCTCCGGTACCAATATATACAGAAGCTGAGCTAATTAAATTAATTGATGACAATAAGCACCTTGAACGAGTAAAAGCGGACAAGTGTCAGTTGGTTGAAGATATCGTTGCTCGAGCAACGAGGATCAGCCTGCCTGCTTATGAATTTCTTTATGGCGATATGCTCTCTTGGGGAGTCTGTGTTGAACAAGATGTCGAGCTGGGGCTTTATTATATAGAGAACGCAGCTCATCAAGGTCTCCCATCCGCTCTGGAGCAGTTGGGTAGATACTATTCTAGAGGAACTCTAGTTCAACAAGATAAAGAACGTGCTATTCCATATTTGCGTGAAGCTGCATCCATGGGTAACCTGAATGCGCGAATTCAACTGGCCGAATTGTTATTGCGTGATTATGGCAGCCCTCTTGATTATGAAGATGCGTACCGTTGGCTATATAATTCTGTAACACCAGATAAAAGAGCCCACCGGAGAATCGCTATGTTGAGAGATAGTTTGGCTCAACGTATGCCGGAAAATATTATCTCCAGAGCAAAACGCCGTGACGTATTTTGGTAGACAGTTTTTCTTATATCTCCTTGCGCCCTGAATTTTCAGGGCGTTTTTGTATCCAGTAGTGAATTTAACAAGCATTTCTGTAGCTTAACCAGATACTTCTATATACTTAATATTAATTTCCCTTCTTTCTAGAGTAGGTTTGTCTATGTCGGATAAAACACCTAAAGATCAATTTGCCGATCGCGAAGCCAAGAATTACGAAAACCCAATTCCAAGCCGAGAGTTTATTCTTGAGTATTTGAAAGAAGCCAATGTGCCAATGAATCGAAATGACCTGTTTTCTGCACTTGGTTTATCTGGTGAAGAACACTATGAAGGCTTGCGTAGACGTTTGCGGGCCATGGAACGTGATGGTCAATTAGTCTTTACCCGAAGACAGTGTTACGCACTACCCGACAAATTAGAAATGATCAAAGGGTGTGTTATTGGCCATAAAGATGGTCATGGCTGGGTGAGACCTGAAGGAAGTGTTGGAAAGGATAACGACGTTTTATTACCTCACCACCAGATGCGAACCATTATTCATGGCGATTTTGTGCTCGTCCAGCCAACAGGAAAGGACAAACGAGGCCGAAAAGAAGGCCGTCTGGTTCGGGTGTTGGAAGAGCGGAAAACCAAGATAGTTGGTCGCTTTTTCTTAGAGCAAGGGTACGCTTATGTCGTATCTGATGACTCTCGAATTAGTCAGGATATCTTGATCCCTAATGATGAAAGATTAGGGGCAAGAATGGGTAATGTAGTTGTCATTGAAATCACTGATCGAGGCAGCCGTTCCAGAGGTATGGCCGGTAGAGTTATTGAAGTGCTGGGAGAAAACTTAGCTCCGGGTATGGAAATTAAAATCGCGATTCATACTCATCAAATCCCTAATGAGTGGCCCAAAGAAGTTGATAATCAAATTAAAGACTTGCAAGAAGAAGTGCCGGAAGAGGCTAAATCAGGGCGTGTGGATTTGCGAGCACTTCCTCTGGTCACGATTGATGGTGAAGATGCCCGAGATTTTGATGATGCGGTATATTGCGAGAAAAAACCAAGCGGTGGCTGGAGACTATGGGTAGCTATAGCGGATGTTAGTTATTATGTTCGTCCTGATACTGCACTAGATAAAGAAGCTATTCTTCGTGGAAACTCGGTTTACTTCCCTTCTCAGGTTGTACCTATGTTGCCGGAAGTATTATCGAATGGATTATGTTCACTAAACCCTCAGGTTGATCGCCTCTGTATGGTATGTGAGATGACCGTTTCTTCGACTGGTAAGTTATCAGGATATAAACATTATGAAGCGGTGATGAATTCGCATGCGAGATTAACCTATACCAAGGTTGATGCAATGTTGAATGGTGATTCTGAGCTGAGAGAACGTTACGCCGAAGTTGTGCCCCATGTTGAAGAACTGCATAACATGTATAAGGTTCTGAAAAAGGCCAAAGATAATCGTGGAGCTATCGAGTTTGAAACGGTAGAGACTAAATTTATATTTAACGCAGAGCGTAAAATAGATCGTATCGAACCAGTTATTAGAAATGATGCGCACAAGCTTATTGAAGAGTGCATGATTTTAGCCAATATTGCTTCTGCCTCTTTTGTTGAAAAAATTAAAGAACCAGCGCTTTTCCGTATCCATGAATCACCGGGAGAAGAACGATTAACTGGATTCAAAGACTTTCTTGGGGAACTTGGTTTAGCATTGACTGGTGGGCTAGAGCCATCTCCAACCGATTATGCTGAGTTAATGAAAGCAATCAAAGAACGCCCGGATAAAGAGTTAATTCAAACCATGTTACTGCGCTCAATGAAGCAGGCGGTGTATAACCCGGATAATGTGGGACACTTTGGCTTGGCGCTTAAGCGATATGCGCACTTTACCTCCCCAATTCGTCGATATCCGGACTTATTATTGCATCGGGCTATTAAGTATTTGATAGCAAAGAAAGAGGGATTGAATAAGGACCGCTGGACGCCAACTGGAGGCTATCATTATTCTTTTGATGATATGGATGTTTATGGTGAACAGTGCTCAATGACTGAACGCCGTGCTGATGACGCCACCAGAGACGTTTCTGATTGGCTAAAATGTGAGTATATGCAAGACCATGTTGGTGAAGAGCTTGATGGGGTTATTGCCAATGTGACCGGTTTTGGTTTCTTTGTTCGATTGTCAGAGTTGCATATTGATGGCTTAGTTCATATCTCAACATTGGCTAATGATTACTATCAGTATGATGCCATTGGCCAAAGACTAATTGGAGAAAGCTCTGGGCAAATTTATCGCCTGGGTGACTGTGTGAAAGTAAAAGTATTGTCGGTTAACTTAGATGATCGACAAATTGACTTTGAATTAATTGAAACAAGTCGTAAGCTACGCGGTAAAGGCAAAACAGCCAAGAAACGTAACGCTTCCGCTGATAAAAAAGCGGCATCAAGAAGAAAGGCTGCAGGAAAACCAGGAGCGTCTGGCCGTACAGCCAAAGCGCTCGTGGAACCGACCAAGCGTCCTGATGGAACAAGTGAAGGATCAGCAGGAAAAAAATCTGCTGACAAAAAGAGTAAAGCTGAAAAAGCGCGTAAGAAAAAGTCCAGAGCGAAATCGAAAAACGCTCGTGGTAAGAAGCCCGCATCTAAATAGAGTCAGACAATGAGCAACGAATTTATTTATGGAATACACGCTGTTAAAGCGGTATTAGAGAAAGACCCAGCAAGATTTATTGAAGCGTTTGTATTAAAAGGCCGACAAGATGACCGTCTTATGCCTTTGATTAATCAACTGCAAGGCTTTGGCGTGTCTATTCAGCAAATGGGTAGAAAAGTGCTGGATGGCAAAGCTGATGGTGCAAACCATCAGGGTATTATTGCCAGAGTCAAAGCGGCTAAAGTACTTAATGAAAATGATCTGGATGACATAATTGCTCAGCATGAGCAACCACTGTTTTTAGTATTAGATGGGGTGACAGACCCTCATAACTTGGGTGCTTGTTTAAGAAATGCCGATGCTGCTGGTGTTGCGGCGGTAATTGTGCCTAAGGATAAATCAGCACCTTTAACGGCAACCGTCAGTAAAGTTGCTTGTGGCGCTGCAGAAACGGTTCCTCTTGTTCGTGTCACGAACTTGGCTCGTACTATGAGAGCGATGCAGGAAAAAGGTGTGTGGTTTGTAGGCACAGCTGGTGAAGCGACTCATGATATCTATCAGTCAAAGATGACTGGATCACTGGCAATTGTTATGGGAGCTGAAGGCGATGGGATGCGTCGTTTAACCCGTGAATCCTGCGATGATTTGATTAAGATTCCAATGTCAGGTTCGGTTTCAAGCCTGAATGTTTCCGTGGCGAGTGGTATTTGCCTGTTTGAAGCAGTTCGTCAACGCATCAAGTAATGTGTCATAGAGCGAAAGGGGGCTTTGAATACTCTTTCGCTTTTAATTTCATTATTAACCCATAACCCATAACCCATAACCCATAACCCATAACCCATAACCCA
>ASRM01000168.1_pt1 | contig 11747 bp, 9 predicted proteins | sample 693238 | NCBI WGS metagenome assembly ASRM01 (sample SAMN02169242, study PRJNA158439) | bioreactor metagenome | isolation source: day 74 sample from continuous culture bioreactor inoculated with sediment... | place: Germany: Bremen
CCAAAAGACATCATTGGTTGGATTGACCAACCTTCTGTTGAGCTTTCTAATGCACTTATGAAGCATGACGGTATCGCTCTTATCCTTGCTACTGGTGGTCCAGGCATGGTTAAAGCAGCATACTCTTCTGGTAAGCCTGCTATCGGTGTTGGTGCTGGTAACGTTCCTGTAGTTATCGATGAAACAGCTGACATCAAACGTGCTGTAGCATCTATCCTTATGTCTAAAACATTCGATAACGGCGTAGTGTGTGCTTCTGAGCAAGCTGCAATCGTTGTTAGCGATGTATACGAAGAAGTGAAAGAGCGTTTCGCATCTCACAAAGCTCACGTTCTATCTAAAGCTGACGCTGATAAAGTACGTAAAGTGCTTCTTATCGACGGCAACCTAAACGCTAAAATCGTAGGTCAACCTGCTCCAGCAATCGCTGAAATGGCTGGTGTTAAAGTTCCTGCTGATACAAAAGTACTTGTAGGTGAAGGTCTTGGTAAAGTTTCTTACGATGACGAATTCGCTCACGAGAAACTATCTCCAACTCTAGGTCTATTCTGTGCAGACGACTTCGAAGACGCTGTTGCTCAAGCGGTAACTATGGTTGAAATCGGTGGTATCGGTCACACATCTGGTCTTTACACTAACCAAGATACTAACGCAGACCGCATCCGTTACTTCGGTGACAAGATGAAGACTGCTCGTATCCTAATCAACATCCCTACTACTCACGGTGGTATCGGTGACCTGTACAACTTCAACGTTGCACCTTCTCTAACTCTAGGTTGTGGTTCATGGGGTGGTAACTCTATCTCTGAGAACGTAGGTCCTAAGCACCTTATCAACAAGAAAACTGTAGCGAAGCGAGCTGAAAACATGTTGTGGCACAAACTACCTAAGTCTATCTACTTCCGTCGTGGTAGCCTTCCAATCGCAATGAGCGACCTAGAAGGTAAGAAACGCGCATTCCTAGTGACTGACCGTTTCCTATTCAACAACGGTTATGCTGACGAAATCGTAAGCCTGCTTAAAGCACAAGGCATGGAAGTTCAAACGTTCTTTGATGTAGAAGCTGATCCAACATTATCTGTTGTTGAGAAGGGCGCTGCTCAAATGGCTAGCTTCCAACCTGATGTGATTCTTGCTCTTGGTGGCGGTTCTCCAATGGATGCGGCTAAGATCATGTGGGTAATGTACGAGCACCCAGAAACAGCATTTGAAGAACTGGCAATGCGCTTTATGGATATCCGTAAACGTATCTACAAGTTCCCTAAAATGGGTAAAAAAGCAGAGCTTGTTTGTGTTACTACTACCTCTGGTACTGGTTCTGAAGTTACTCCGTTTGCCGTTGTTACTGACGACAAAACTGGTGCTAAGTACCCACTAGCGGATTACGAACTAACACCTCAAATGGCAATTGTTGATGCGAACCTAGTAATGAACATGCCTAAGTCACTAACTGCATTTGGTGGTTATGATGCGGTAACTCACGCACTTGAAGCTTATGTTTCTGTTCTTGCTAACGAGTACTCTGATGGTCAAGCACTTCAAGCACTTAAGATGCTTAAAGAATACTTGCCTTCAAGCTATGCGAACGGTGCAAACGACCCAATCGCTCGTGAGAAAGTACACAATGCAGCAACTATCGCTGGTATTGCGTTTGCGAATGCTTTCCTAGGTGTTTGTCACTCAATGGCTCACAAAATTGGTGCTGAGTTCCACGTACCACACGGCCTTGCGAATGCACTACTTATCGCTGACGTTGTTCGTTATAACGCTAATGATAACCCAACTAAGCAAACTGCATTCTCACAATACGACCGTCCGCAAGCACGTCGTCGTTACGCTGAAGTTGCTGACCACCTAGGCCTGAGCCAAGCTGGTGACCGTACTGCACAGAAGATTGAACGTCTTCTAACTTGGTTGGATGAACTAAAAACTGACCTTGATATTCCTAAGTCAATTCAAGCGGCTGGTGTTGCTGAGTCTGATTTCCTTGCGAAACTGGATGAGTTGTCTGTTGAAGCGTTTGATGACCAGTGTACTGGTGCAAACCCACGTTACCCTCTAATCTCTGAACTGAAAGAAGTTCTTAAAGCTGCATACTATGGTAAGCCATATGTAGAAGGCGAGACTTTCGAAGGTACAACAGTGATTAAGAAGAAAGAAGATCAAAAGTCTTCTGAAGAAAAAGCTGCTCCTAAAGCAAAAAAAGAGAAAACTGAAGCATAAGTCAGTTGTCTTTGAGATGAGTTTTCGCTAGCACGACAATCTTGTCTTACCAAAAAGTAAAACCCCGCATTTAAGCGGGGTTTTTTTTGCTTTATAGATTGGTATTTTGAAGGTTTAGGCTCAGGTTGGTATTAGGTTAAGCCGCCATTATTCGACCATTAAAATACTCATTAGAAACAATATACTCGGTGCTGCGGATCAACTCGTCCTGTAGCTGTGCCCAGTGCACAATGCTCTCTTCATGAGTTGTGTGGCTAGACAATGTAGGGATAACGCCACCGACACGAATATTGAAGGGGTCGAGCTCTTTAGCCCAGCTTTTGGTAAAGCCAGAAATCATAGATGACGTATTCTCGATACCCGCTTTATTTTGTTGATCTTCATAGGTCACCATATTAATGATGATGCCATTTTTGTGTTTATTTCTCATATGCTCGGCACTTGCCTGACCGAAGCTAAAAAATGGGCAAGCTAAACTGCACATGCTCTGTGAAAGGTCATCTTCACTTTTACTATTGAATAGAGAGGGGAATGGTGAGCCAGGCCAGTAGTTAACCAAAATATCGATATTCTCATTTAGCGTTTGTTCTACGTTCTTAAATAATGACTGAACGCTCTCAAAAGAATAATCGGCTAAATGATAAAGAAAGAGCTTTTCAGTGTGAGGCTGACAATGGAGAGCTGTTTTTTCCAGAGACTCTTTATCTGTATCAGTCGCAATTACTGTGGCACCCAATGCAGCAAAATGGTTTGCCAGTGTGCTTCCTAGTACTGTACCTGCTGATGTGATTAATACCACAGAGTTTCTAATGTCCATTCCATTGCCCTAAAATTATTAATTTCGCATGAATACATGGCTTATAGTGGTAGAAAAAAAAGGGCTAAGGTGTGAAAAGCATCATGAAAAGATGATTTTGCGTCAATAAGAATTGAGAACTTTTGCAATATCTCACAAATGCGCAGCTTATTGCATGTTTTGTTGCTTCAGTATGAGAGCTTGTTTTAACCCTTTGATAGTTAAGAACCCTTCTGCAACCCAAGATATGCTTTAAGTGGTTTGATGCATTTGAGCGAGTTTATTAGCCACAGCCAGGCTCTGGTATAGGTTTGCATTACTCACATGAGGCTGTGTCTTATTTTTCAGAGTTCTCTGGGAATGAAATGAGAGGTTTCGATAAGTGTCTTCACCTAAGCCACAGGTATTTTCAGTCATATAAGCTAGCGCGTCGGGGCATAGATCAGCTTGAAGTTTGGCACTTTGTATTCCACCAGTGTGGAAATGATTGGCGATGGCAGCGGAACGTGGGTAACTCGATTGATCAGAAGCAAGCAACCGACTACTAGGTACACCGAGTTGTTCCCGAAGTATGCTTTCAGAGCTATTGACGACTTCTATTTTATCGATAGGAGTCGTTTCACAGGCATCTTCTGAGAACATGGCTAGCAACAATGAGAAATCAGCGCGTCGGTTTTGTTCAACGGCGTGATTAATATTACTGCCGAATTGCAGCTCATTAATGGCCGCTGATGGCAGTAACTGACTACTTGTTGTTTCTTGAAGTTGCATAATGGCTCCTAACCCAGATGCTTTTGTATCGGCAGCCGAGTAAGGAGCTTTAATTATTTTAAGCGTTAGTTTTCTTGAACTGGCTTAGCATGAACATGGCTGCGGCGCTGACAACAACAGAAGGCCCGGTAGGCGTATCGAAATGCCATGAAAGGGCGATTCCGAAAACTACTGAAAAACAACCGATGATAGAAGCAAACAAGGCCATTTGTTCTGGAGTTGAAGCAAATCGCCGCGCTGTCGCTGCCGGTATGATAAGCAATGAGGTAATAATGAGTGCGCCAACAAACTTCATTCCAACGGCTATGACTGTGCCGATCAATAACATTAAAATGAGTCTGATTAATTGAACATTAACGCCTTCAACAGCCGCCAGCTCTTCACTAACAGAGGAAGATAAAAGAGGCTGCCAGAAAAAGTAAAGAATGGCACCAATGACAAAGATACCTAGGTAAATGAAATAGATATCTTGGGTCGATACAGCAAGTAGGTCGCCGAACAAGTAGCTCATTAAATCAATTCTGACATCGTCGAGAAAACTGACTGAAACTAACCCCAGAGACAAGGCACTGTGTGCAAGAATCCCAAGCAAGGTATCTGTACCTACGGATTGCTGCTTCTGTAAGGCGACCAGAATTAATGCAATAGCCATACAGCAAATGATTAAAGCAAAATAGATATTGATCTCAAGTAAGAAGCCCAGTGCCAAACCGAGTAATGAAGCATGCGCTAATGTGTCGCCAAAATAGGCCATGCGTCGCCACACAACAAAAGACCCGAGAGGGCCGGCGATGATAGCAATACCGAGTCCGGATAGGAGTGCGGGAAGTAAAAATTCAATCATGATGAGGTTGGTTTCCGTGATCAGAGCAGCCACAATTTTCGTCATCAGCAGGATAACCGGAAAGGTCGTGCTGTCCTGTATGACTATGATGGTAGAAGGCTAGAGAGCCTTCATGGTGGTTACCAAAAAGTTCGATGTATGAAGGGTGGCGTGCAATGGTTTCGGGCTCGCCTGAACAGCATACATGGTGATTTAAGCAGATAACATGATCTGTTTTTGCCATAACTAAATGCAAATCGTGGGAGATCATCAGTATCGCACAGTGGAAACGATGGCGGATAGATTCTATTAAATTATATAGCTCTATCTGACCTTGCACGTCAACGCCTTGGGCGGGTTCATCTAAAACAAGCAGCTCAGGCCTCAGTAATAGTGCTCTGGCTAATAAAACGCGTTGGTTTTCTCCACCGGACAGTTTATGCATATCTTGTTTTGCTAAATGTTCAGCGCCGACTAAACGCAGTGAATCCATTCTTTCTTGTCTGCTGTATTTTCCGGCAAGACGTAAGAATCGATCAACATCCAGTGGAAGTGTTTCATTAAGTCTTAGCTTTTGTGGTACGTAGCCTATGGTTATTTTTTTCTTTTTGGTCAGCGTACCTGCGGTGGGTTTTACTATTCCCAGCAGAACTTTTATTAAGGTGGACTTTCCTGCGCCGTTGGGGCCAATGATGGTGGTAATTTGCCCCTGTTCGATCTCCAGATTTATACTATCAAGTACGCGCTTATCGGAGTAACTGACGGTAATATCGGACATTCTTATCAGCGAAGTCATGATTAAATCTCATTTACAATGTGACCTGTTATAATATAACATTTCAATTCTAATGAAAACTAATATCATTTAGAACAGAGCTAAGCTTTAAAGATGAACCATACAAGTAGTGGAGAAAAGAAATGAAACAGGCAGTAATGAAAGTAGCCATTTTACTATTGTTGTCACCCAGCGTTTTTGCCGCCAATATTGTGGCAAGTATTAAGCCTATACAGCTAATTGCTCTGGAAATAACACAAGGCGTTTCTGAGCCTGATCTTCTTGTGAGTTCTAATGCATCGCCACATGACTATGCACTTAAGCCATCGGATGTAAAAAAAGCCCGACAAGCAGATCTGGTCATTTGGTTTGGACCAGAGTTAGAGTCATTTTTACCCAAGGTACTTGCGGGTAATGAACAAACCTTGCAGCTTTCAGTTTCCGATAATCTGAGTTTGAAAGAATTTTCGGCAGAATCACATAAAGGGCATGACCACGGTGGCCACGCAAGTGATAGCCATGAAACTGAAAATCATGATCCTCATGTTTGGTTAGGGCCTATTCAGGCTAAACAAACAGCGAAGCTGATTGCAGATAAACTTGCGGTTATTGATGCAGATAACTCGGCTCGCTATCTAAGTAACTACCAATTGTTTGCAGACAAACTAGACCTTCAGGTAGCGAGAATGCGCGATGAATTAGTTCCTTATAAAGATAACGGTTTTTATGTTTTTCATGATGGTTATAGTTACTTTGAAGATTTTTTTGAACTGAACAAACGTGGTTACTTTACCTTGTCCCCAGAACGTAAACCTGGAGCAAAAACACTGATCCAAATTAAAAAGGCGCTTAATAAAGGCGAAGCTAAATGTGTATTTTCTGAACCTCAGTTTAAGCCTTCAATTGTAAAGTCCGTTACTCGTGGTACAAATGTTTATGTGGGAGAACTTGATCCACTGGCTACGGGTATTGAGGCGAAAGCGGATGGGTACTTTGCATTTTTAGATGATATGACTCAGCGATATATTGAGTGTTTATCTAATTAATGGTTAATCTTTAAAGCGTGACTCTTTTAAAGGGTCATGCTTTTTAGTCACCAAGTGCTGTAAATAACCATAATATAATTAAGGGTAAACGCTATATTATTCTGATACTTAGCTAGCCATAAAGAGGTATTGCCTGTTTGCTCTAATGCCCATTATTGATGATGTAGTCAACTATGTTATCAATAGCCTTTAATCCTGATGTCTGACTAATTATTGTTTTAATACAGTGGGTTGGGATTTTTTTGTAGTTTGGTTTTTACTGGGTTTGAAGTGAAAGTTCAATTGCAAATGAAAATGATTTTTAATAACGAAATTGATTCAGAACAACTTATGCAACAGAACATCTTGCTATTATTCGATAATAATAATGGTTATCATTTACAGAATTACTAGCAGGTAGACAATGAAACTTTCAGATCTTAAGGACGGAGAGCGGGCTAAAGTTACCGCATTTACCGACCTATCTTCCGAACTCAAGAAAAAACTCATGGTCATGGGGTTGTTGCCCAATACCGATATTAGAGTCATAAGACGTGCTCCTATGGGAGACCCTCTTCAGGTTCAGGTTAGAGGTGTATCGCTTGCTGTTCGTAGCAATATCGCTTCAGCCATAGACGTAGAGGTTCAATAATGCAGACTCAGTATGAAATTCTGACTGTTGGTAATCCAAACAGTGGTAAAACGACATTATTTAATGCTCTGACTGGCGCAAAACAGCAAGTTGGTAACTGGGCCGGTGTCACCGTTGAGAAGAAAACGGGTCGTTACAATCACGCCGGTGATAAATTTAGTTTGACCGACCTCCCTGGTATCTATGCGCTGGATAGCGGTAATGATGCCAATAGTATTGATGAATCTATTGCTTCGAGAGCCGTTTTAACCCATCCAGCGGACCTGATAATTAATGTCGTTGATGCTAGCTGTCTTGAGCGTAGCCTTTATATGACACTGCAACTGCGTGAACTTGGCCGCCCTATGATCGTTGTCCTAAATAAGATGGATGCGTTGAAGCGTGAACGACAAGTTATTGACATTAAAGCGCTGGAAAAAACACTTGGATGCCCTGTTTTTAGCCTGTCAGCCAATGATGCAGACCAAGTATCTCGTTTTAAAGAGAAGCTGCACAAAACGGTTGTTCAGGGTGTTGCGCTTAATGTGCTCAATTTGGATTATGGAAAAGATCTAGAAAGCGCAATTGATACATTATCACCACTATGGAAAAACGAAACAGTTTCCAACAGGGCGTTAGCTATTCGAGCATTAGAGAATGACGCTTTGGTCATCAATAGCTTGCTTGAACTTGATAGAAAAAAGGTTTCAACGACTATTGCTTCAGTGAATGATGATATTGATTTACAAGTCGCTGATACCAAATACTCGTTCCTGCACCAACAACTGAAACATATACGTAAAACTGAAGGTAAATTGAGTCGCAGCTTTACAGAAAAAGCAGACCAATTTATTTTGCACAAGTGGGTCGGTATACCATTCTTCTTTGTTGTTATGTACTTGATGTTTATGTTCTCAATAAACATTGGTAGCGCATTTATTGACTTCTTTGATATTGGCGTTGGCGCAGTATTGGTTGATGGCGGTCATTACCTCTTGGACGATCATCTACCAGTATGGATAGTGACATTGTTGACCAATGGCATTGGTGGCGGTATTCAAACTGTGGCGACATTTATTCCGGTCATTGCTTGTCTTTATCTGTTCTTAACCGTGTTGGAAAGCTCTGGTTATATGGCTCGAGCAGCTTTTGTGCTTGATAAAGTAATGCAAAAGATTGGTTTGCCAGGCAAAGCATTCGTGCCACTTGTACTGGGCTTTGGCTGTAACGTACCGTCAATAATGGCGACGCGAACTCTGGACCAAGAGCGCGAGCGTAAGCTTGCTGCATCAATGGCACCATTTATGTCTTGTGGTGCGCGACTGCCAGTATATGCACTTTTTGCAGCGGCATTCTTCCCGGGAAGTGGGCAAAACATCGTATTTGCATTGTATATCTTAGGTATTATTGCAGCGGTTGCTACCGGTTTGTTCTTAAAGAAAACTTTGTATCCGGGCTCCAGTGATGCGCTCATCATGGAAATGCCAGACTATGAAGTGCCTACTTTGCAAAATGTACTGATTAAAACATGGCAAAAGCTTAAGCGTTTTGTATTAGGCGCGGGCAGAACCATTGTTATTGTGGTAACCATATTAAGCTTCTTTAATTCACTTGGGACAGATGGCACCTTTGGTAACGAAGATAGCGAAAAATCAGTCCTTTCACGTGCTGCCCAAGTGGTGACACCAATTTTTGAGCCTATTGGTGTAGAAAAAGATAACTGGCCTGCTACGGTTGGTATCATTACGGGTATTTTCGCTAAAGAAGCGGTTGTTGGTACATTAAATAACTTATATGCCAATCCTGAAGCTGAAGAGGCGGAATTTGATTTAGCAGCAAGCCTGGAAGAAGCGGTAATGAGTATTCCTGACAACCTGCTTGGCCTTAGTTATTCGGACCCTCTTGGCATTGAAGTGGGTGACTTAACGGATACCGAAGCTGTTGCTGAGGAGCAGGCGGTAGATACGAGTATATTTGGTAATCTAAAGGCGAACTTTGCCTCTGGCCACGCTGCGTTCGCGTATTTAATCTTTATATTGCTTTATACGCCTTGTGTTGCGGCCATGGGAGCTTATGTGAAGGAGTTTGGTCGAAAATATGCTGCATTCATCGCGGCATGGACTATGGTATTGGCTTATACGTCGGCGGCGCTATATCACAATGTAATGTTGTTAAGCTCTAACCCGGTTACCAGCATAGCTTGGATTGTTGCGGTAGTGGTTATCTGGATAGCGACATATTTCTTGCTGAAGAGAGAAGGTCAGAAAGAAGCGCAACTTGAGGTGGCATTAGCTTGATTCTTTCAGAGCTTAAATCTTATATTTTCTCGAGAAACTGTGTTTCCAGAGAAGAACTGGCTAAGACATTTGCACTGTCAGTAGATGGTGTGGATGCGATGCTGGAGGTGTGGATAAAGAAAGGCAAAGTGAGCCGGATTGTTGACTTGGATAAGCAGGAAAAAGTGAAAAGAATTCGCTATAGGGCTTTGAAAGTTGACGATATTCAATTAACGGTATTCTCTTAATCCTCGAATAAAAAACGCTGATAAATATCAGCGTTTTTTGTTTAGATAACTCGAGCTATTAGAAGCTTAGGTAGACTGAAATAGTCTGTCTTTTGCTAACTCAGCGGTTATTTTATCGACAAGTTCAGATTGAGCCGCTTCACTACGAAACCTTCCCGCAGCATTACCCCAAATAGGTGCAGGCCAAGCAATATCGGAAATAAACCGTGCGATATGATGAACATGTAGCTGCGGTACGATATTACCTAAAGCGCCCAAATTAAGTTTGTCTGGCATAAACAGTGTTTCTAACATCTTACTTATGCACTGACTTTCAACAAGAAGCTGCTGCTGTTTTTCCATCGGTAAGTGGTGTATTTCTCGTAAATTAACCACTTTAGGGACCAGGATTATCCACGGCACACTATCATCTTTATTTAACAAGACTTTACACAGAGGGAAGTCACCTAAGTGAGTGGTGTCATTTTCTAGTTGAGGGTGAAGTGCAAATGTCATGAAAGCAACTCCTGAGCGATAGGCTCCAGAGTTTGGAGCCAAATTAAGCGATGATGCAAGGAGCCTCATAGGCTCCTCTATTGGTTACATACGTTCTAGAGTGTCAATGCCAAGCAGTGATAGGCCTTGTTTGATTGTCTTAGCAGTTAGCGCTGCAAGCTTCAAACGGCTTTGTTTCACTGTTTCATCTTCTGCTACAAGGATAGGGCAGGCTTCATAGAAGCTAGAGAATTGACCCGCCAGCTCGAACAGATAGCTACACATGATGTGTGGCTGACCTTCACGTGAAACCATTTGTACAGCCTCTTCGAATTGAAGGAGCTTAGCAATAAGGCCTTTTTCTTTTTCGTCTGTAATCTTGATATCGCCAGTAACGTTATCCATTGAGATATCGGCTTTGGCAAAGATTGACGCAACACGGGTATAAGCATATTGCATATAAGGGGCTGTATTGCCCTCGAACGCCAGCATGTTATCCCAGTCAAAGATATAATCTGTCGTACGGTGCTTTGAAAGATCCGCGTATTTAACGGCGGCCATTGCCACGGTTTTGGCGATATTCTCTTTTTCTTCAGTATCAAGTTCAGGGTTTTTGCTCTCGATAAGTTTTTGAGCACGAACCTGAGCTTCATCTAATAGATCAACCAGACGTACGGTGCCACCGGCACGAGTTTTAAATGGACGGCCATCTTTACCTAGCATCATACCAAATGCATGGTGCTCCAGAGTTACCTCTTCAGGAACATAACCCGCTTTGCGAACGATTGTCCAAGCCTGCATTAGGTGCTGATGCTGGCGTGAGTCGATAAAGTAAAGTACGCGATCAGCGCCAAGCGTTTCGTAACGGTATTTAGCACAAGCAATATCGGTTGTTGTGTATAGGAAGCCACCGTCGCGTTTCTGAACGATAACGCCCATTGGTTCGCCATCTTTATTCTTGTACTCATCAAGAAATACAACCTGAGCGCCGTCATCTTTTTGAGCAATGCCTTTTTCTTCTAGATCAGCAATAATACCTGGAAGCATGTCGTTATACATGCTTTCACCCATTACGTCGTTGCTGGTTAAAGAAACGTTTAGGCGGTCGTAATTACGTTGGTTATGAACCATGGTGATATCGACCAGTTTTTTCCACATTTCAGCGCAGTATTCGTCACCGCTCTGAAGTTTTACAACGTAGCTACGAGCTTTAGCCGCAAACTCTTCATCTTCGTCATAAAACTTTTTAGACTGACGGTAGAAGGCTTCTAGATCGGCAAGTTCCATAGAGACTTCGTTCGTCTCTTTTTGTACTCTTTCAAGGTTGGCGATCAACATACCAAACTGAGTACCCCAGTCACCAATGTGGTTAGCACGGATAACGTTATGCCCTTGAAACTCAAGTGTACGTACTACTGCATCACCAATAATGGTTGAACGTAAATGACCAACGTGCATTTCTTTTGCAACGTTAGGTGCAGAGTAGTCCACAACAATAGTTTGTTGTTTTTCTAGTGCAACACCTAAGCGGCTGTCTGCCAATGCTTCTTCAGCTTGTTTGGCTAAGAACGCTTCGCTAAGGAAAATATTGATAAAACCAGGGCCAGCAATTTCAGTTTTGCTTGCGATGCCATCGAGATCTAAAACATCCAATACTTTTTGAGCAAATTCTCGCGGGTTTGTACCTAATTTTTTAGCTACACCC
>ASRM01000169.1_pt1 | contig 11738 bp, 10 predicted proteins | sample 693238 | NCBI WGS metagenome assembly ASRM01 (sample SAMN02169242, study PRJNA158439) | bioreactor metagenome | isolation source: day 74 sample from continuous culture bioreactor inoculated with sediment... | place: Germany: Bremen
CGATGACCACCCATCAAATGGGCGGTTATCAACAATGGACTCCGCCTTACTAACACTTAACTGAGGAGAGAAAAGAGCCGCCAATATAGTGGCACCTTTTTTATCAATCGTATTCACATTCAATCGCCAGTCATCACTAGGAATGGCACAAATAATAGGCTCAATAGCACGCATAACCTTATTATCCATCTGATAGATAGAACGCATTTCACTGCTATCTGCCAGCATACCATTCGCCGCTAAATATGCAGGACTGAGTGCTTCATAAGTACTATCTTCAACACCAAAACTTGAGGTTACATTGTCATCGCTGTCTAGATATTCCCAAGTAGAGTCTGCAATAACATCTGCCTGATAGCTGTCAACGTCAAGTTCATCAAGAATAGTCTTAAACACAGTAACTAAATAGGGCTTAGCGTTAGTACCCGAGTTCTGTTGAATATTGGATAGTGCATTAACATTAAAACAAGATTGCATATCCCGAATTTTCCCTGAGGCTTCACCATAATCAAGAGGAAAAACCTGCTCTTTAAGTGCCCAGGGTTGGCTCAGGTTTATCGAATCACCTTCACTGTAACTCTCTTCGATAGCGTATTCCGCCAGGGCTTCAACACCCAAACTATACCAATAGGCTTGTTGGTGGTTCAGCCGATTTTCTGCCCGGGTAAAATTAACAAATAACCGTTCTGACATCGTTGCCGCGATAGACACCATTGCAGCTAATACAAGCATAATCACTATCAAAGCTGCACCTTGCTGCTTTGCTTTGACGGTAGCGTATTTACCCATTGCTACCTCCGCTTTCATCTTCACTCGCTTGATTCTGTAATTTCTCACCAGCGGTCAAATAAATGCGCTCAATGGCCCCGTAATCTTCTAATTCAATGATAAACGAGACAGCTTTAGGCAATGCGAGCACTTGTTCCCAGCTTTTCAACCATTCACCTTGATGATAAAAGCGCATGTTTATGGAAACGACTTTATCTAATATTGGCGTAACAATGCCTTCTTGTCCCACTGGTGTATCAGGGTAACGCCACCAAACTCTTTGCAGTTTATCTGCCACGATTCGATACCCAACCTTAGAGACCTCCCCCCGAGGAAAGCGCTGCTGTGGGTTCAACCAACCGAGACGCGTGAACATAACCGCCTTGTTATCGGAGCCCAACAAACCCTCTTCCCACTGGATAAGCATTGAAGAGGCTTCATCGCCATTAGTGCGAAATTGTCTCAATGCCATTTGGCGAAAATCATTGTCGATAATCACCATTGCCCGTTGCAAATCTTTTAATCGGGTGGTTTTCTCTATCGACTGCGCATTACTACGCTGCACCTGATCAAGCACCTGATAAGCCGTCATACTGAGTGTGGCAAATATCGCCAATGCAACCAGTACTTCTATCAGGGTAAAACCTTTGTTTTTTTCACTACGGTTTCTACTTTTTAGCTGCATAGCTTCTTACCGTAACAATAGGATTCTTTCTATCCTTCTCAGTCGAAACACTGACATCAAACGCACCAATAAAACCGACCGATGTTTTCACTGGTGTAATTTTCCAGTACCAGTCTCGTCCTGCCATTTCTGTTTTTCCGGTACGTGCATTATTTGGAGCGCCAGAAAGCATCACTTTCGCCATTTGGTTATCCACAATCATAGAGGCAAATGTCTTCTCTTCGAGATAAGCAATCGTATTAATATGTTGGGTTACCGAACGAACCACACTAATTGCTGCAGTAGCAAAAATGGCCAAAGCAAACAAAACTTCAAGCAACGTCATTCCGCGATGATTGCGTATCATATGCCACTCTCTTGAGTCGCTTCTTCTGGCCTTAATAACTCGATAACACCTGTCTCTTTGACATTGATTTGCCAACGCTGACCTTGCTCATTCTGAGGATAAACATTAAGGCTAAATGGGGTTATTTCCCCGCTAGAAAGCACAAAAACCTGAGGAGGTTTTATCTGTTTTTCCTCATCAAATTCAGAAAACATCCCTTCATCAAAGAAACTTTGCTGGTCAAACAGTGTGTCACTGTCTGACCAGGCATCGCTTCCCAGCCGAAAGCTCAACGATAACCCGTCTTCTAGCTCTGTTTCTTTGTAGGTTTTGCTATCTAACGCCTTCCAGCCTTCGGCGGTCAGCTCGACATAAAGATAACGACCACGATTTTCTTCAATTCGAATGCCAAAATCTTTTCCATTCAAAATAGCGTCTTCATTTAACAATTGAAGTTTATAAAAAAATCGCTGAGCCTGCTCTTTGGCAAAATTTTGCTGACTATTGGGTAAAGTTAATATTACCGCCATAGCACTGAAAGACAGCACTATGACCACCAGCATAATCTCGATTAAGGTAAAACCCGTATTCCGCTTTTTCATCATTAATTTGGAGTCCGCCCCCAAAAGCATTAACGGAAATCTTGCATATTCCAGTTGCCAATATCGGCAGCCACTTCCTCACCGCCTTCTTCACCATCAGCACCTAATGTAAATATGTCGATAGTTCCGTTATCTCCCGGGCTTAAATATTGATAGTCACTTCCCCACGGGTCATTAGGCAAGCGTTTGATATAACCACCATTACGATAGTTTCTTGGTTCTGGGCTTCCACTTGGTTTAGCTACCAATGCTTCTAACCCTTGATCTGTCGTTGGGTAAACGCTGTTATCAAGCTTATACATATCCAGTGCCTGCTCTAGCGCAGAGATATCGGATATCGCCTTTTGCTGATCAGCTTTCTCTTTATTCCCTAATAAGTTAGGGACAACAAAACTGGCTAAAATACCCAAAATAACCACGACAACCATCACTTCAAGTAAGGTAAATCCAGACTGTTTTCTTTTCATTCTTTTCTCCAACGGTGTTCTGAACATCGAACACGTAAACTTCTAAGGTTGTTCTGTTCCGGGGCTATCCCGAAACAAGGTTATTCATTTCCAATATTGGCATTAATGTCGCCATGACAATAAATAGAACCACACCAGCCATCACTGCAATCAATGCTGGTGTAAATAGACCTAATGCAATATTGACGGTAGATTCAAAATCTCGATCCTGATTATCTGCCGCACGCGTCAGCATTTGCTCCAACTCACCACTCTGTTCACCACTGGCGATCATGTGCAGCATCATTGGCGGAAATAGTTTCGTTTGCTGCAGAGCATTTCTTAAACTTCCACCTTCTCGCACTTTCTCTGCCGCTTGTATAACCTCTTGTTTAACAAACTGGTTGGTCATGACATCCACTGCCACTTTCATTCCATCTAACAGAGGAATGGCACTGGAAGTACATATAGATAACGTACGAGCGAAGCGGGAAGTATTTAATCCCCGGGCAATCTTGCCAAGCAAAGGCAAATAAAGCACCTTTTTGTCCCAAGACAACCGAAATTCTGGCCTTTTCAATGCCGTTTTAAACAATGTAAATAAAACAATAAAACCAACCAGGATATAAAGTCCCCAGCTTTGTACAAAATTACTGGCATTGAGAAGAAACTGAGTAGAGGTAGGAAGTTCTTGTCCCATCTGCACAAATTGATCCACTATTTTAGGAACAACACTTGCCAATAAAAACGCCACAATACCAATAGCAAAAACGGTCAGAACAATAGGGTATATCATCGCCTGCAATAGTTTGGAGCGCATCAGTTGGCGGTTTTCGACATATTCGGCCAGCCGCTCGAGTACAGTATCAAGATGTCCCGATTTCTCACCCGCCGCCACCATTGCACGAAATAATTCATCAAATATGTGTGGGTAATCAGCCAGGCTATCTGCAAGGGTATAACCTTCCACGACTCTGGAACGCACAGCCATCATCATGCTACGAATTCGAGGTTTCTCTGATTGCTCGGCCACCGCTTTCAAGCACTCTTCTAAGGGCATACTAGCCTGAACTAATGTCGATAGTTGTCGTGTGATTAAAGAAAGCTCTTTAGTACTAATCCCACGCTTAAAACCGGAGCCTGATTTTCCCGCCGACGCATTTTTTACTTTTGTTTCAATGACCTCTACAGGAACAAGCCCTTGCTCCTTCAAGCGTTGACGAATCTGGCGGGAGTTGTCCCCTTCCATTACGCCTTTTTTCTGCCTGCCTTTTGTATTCAGTGCTTTATATTCAAATGCTGCCATTACACTTCCTTGGTCACTCGCATAACTTCTTCGAGCGTGGTTATGCCTAGGCGCACCTTGTCTAAGCCATCATCACGGATACTTGGAGTATTAGAACGAATGGATTTCTCTATCGCTTGTTCACCGGCTTCTGAATGGATCAATTCCTGAACATCATCATTAATGGTTAATAGCTCATGAATACCAGTTCGGCCTCGATAGCCCTTATAGCTACAGGCATCACAACCTTTAGCTCGATACAACGTCAGTGCTTCGTTTAACGCCAAGCCAAACAGTTTTTTCTGCTCTTTATCTGCCTGATAAGCTTCTTTACAATCGGGACAGAGTGTCCGTATTAAGCGCTGAGCTAAAACACCCAGTAGTGACGAAGAAATTAAGAAGGGTTCAATACCCATATCTCTTAACCGGGTAATCGCCCCTACCGCTGTATTGGTATGTAAAGTAGACATCACCAAGTGACCAGTTAATGATGCCTGAACCGCTATTTGTGCTGTTTCTAGGTCGCGAATTTCACCGACCATCACGACATCCGGATCTTGGCGAAGAATCGCCCTCAATCCCCGAGCAAAAGTCATATCTACTTTAGGGTTAACCTGTGTTTGACCAATACCATCAATATCAAATTCTATCGGGTCTTCCACGGTAAGGATGTTTCGTTCAGAACTATTGAGCTCCTGTAAACCTGCGTACAAGGTCGTCGATTTACCTGAGCCTGTTGGGCCAGTGACCAAAATAATACCGTGTGGGCGACTGATCAGTTTTTGGAATTCGTCGTGATTTCTATTCGTCATCCCCAAACTGTGCAAATCAAGTTGGGTAGCATTCTTGTCCAGCAAACGCATTACTACACGCTCACCATGAGAGGACGGCATCGTTGAAACACGTACGTCTACCGCTCGACCACCAATCCTGAGTGAGATTCGGCCATCCTGAGGTACACGCTTTTCAGCAATATCTAACTTTGCCATGACCTTAACGCGTGACACCAATAGAGGGGCTAATTTACGGCTGGGAGCTAAGACCTCACGCAATACGCCATCGACACGAAATCGAATGGATAAAGATTGTTCAAAAGTCTCAATATGTATATCAGAAGCACCTTCTTTAATCGCTTCACCCAACATGGCGTTTATAAGCTTAATTATCGGGGCATCATCTTCTGCTTCAAGTAGATCTTCATTCTGGGGCAGCTCTTCTGCCAAAGAGAAAAAGTCATCACTATCTGCCCCAATATCTTCCATAAGCTGGCGAGCTTCTGAAGAGTCGCGCTGATACGCTTGGGTTAGTTTTTCTTCAAACTGATCAACACTTGTTGCGACCAACTTAAACCGAAAATTAAAAACACGCTGAACTTCACTTAAAATAGTCATGGAAAGCGGCTCAACATAGTAAAGAACCGCTGTATCCGAGATATCTCGATCAATATCCAACACAACTTGATGACGCTTGGCAAAACTAAAAGGCAAACGAGATAAATAAGGCATCATCTCGGCCATTATTTTATCTCCAGCTGGTCAATAAAGGCCTGAAACTCTGCAGGATGACGCTGCTCTGAATTAAACTCACCGATGACAGGTATGGCGTCATCAGGAAGTAACTTAAGACCTTCTTGTGCTTTGTAAAGTTGCTCTGCACGAATATAGTTGTATTTCCGCTGAGTTATACCATCTGCGGTCACACCATCACGAATGATGGTTGGTTTAATAAACACCATCAGATTGCGCTTTTCTACTTGAGTGCTAGTGGATTTAAATAGATGGCCCAAAATTGGAATATCACCCAAAAAAGGCACTTTAGATTCGCTTTCCATTGCTCGTTCATCAATCAGCCCGCCTAATACCAGCATCTGGCCATCCTGAATCATAACCGTGGTATTAAGCTGACGCTTGGCAAAGCGAACATCGACTGCGCCACTTGCGCCCAATACGTTAGACACTTCTTGTTCTATATTTAACTGAACGGAATCCCCTTCGTTTATTTGCGGAACCACTTTCAGTTTAATACCCACCTCTTTACGTTCTACCGTTTGGAATGGGTTACTATTGCTCGAACTGGCCGTCGAGCCGGTAATGACAGGAACTTCTTCACCAACAATAAATGACGCTTCACCATTATCCATAACCGTAATACTTGGCGATGATAAAATATTGGAGTTGGAATCTGTGGACACCGCACTAATTAATGCCGTCCAGTCACCCATCATTAAGCTCAACGCTGCACCATTCACACTACCAAGCGCACTTGCTAACGTTGAAAAGTCACCTTCCGTCGTTGTTGTTTCATTTCTAAGGAAATCGCCATCGCTATCATAAACCGCGGTTGTGTTCTTTGTATCTTTGGCCTCTTCCAGACCAACCATCACCTGACCGATCGGCGCGCCGGTATTGCCATATTGGATAACAGCCCCCGTTTCCAGGTTACCCCACTGAACGCCAAGGTTGACGCCATCACCTTCTGACATTTCCACAATTAGCGCTTCAATTAAGACCTGAGCACGACGAATATCAAGTTGGGAAATAACCTCTAACAACGCTTTCATAACATCAGTTGGTGCTGTTAAGACCAAAGCATTCGTATCCGCGTGGGCCGCGATCATCACCTCCGCACGGCGAGAGTTCGCTGCTTTACCGGATGTTTGTTTCTCCGATTGAATATTTTCAGAAACGCCTTTTAGTACATCAACCAACTCTTCCGCTTTAGCGTATTTCAAATAAACCACGCGGTTATTACCTTTCGTGGCCATCTCAACATCAAGTTGTTGAATTAATTTACGCAGACGTTTTCTTACGGTTGGGTCACCAGAAATAAGAACTGAGTTGGTTCTATCATCCGCGACCAGCTTAGGTTGTAAGAAAGCAGGCGTATTCTTGGTATTGGTGCTTTTATTTAGCGCTTCGACAATGCGAACCATTTCAGAGGCTGAGGCACTTTTTAGCGCAACAACTTCAATTTCTTTGTCACCGGCCTGATCCACTCTCTCAATAATCTCTGCCAAACGGTTAACAACAGCAGCCCGGCCAGTAATTAATATAATATTCGCAGGATCGTAATGAACAACATTACCTGCACCCGCATTATCGTTCAGTTGGCGTAATAGTGGAGAAAGCTCGCGCACAGAAACATTTCGTACCGCCACAACTCGAGTGATAACTGCGTCGCCCTTAATCTTTGAGTCATTACCAACCACAGGAATAGCGGATGTTTTTGCGTCTTTAGCTTTTATCACTTTAAGAACGCCATTATCCATTTCTACTACTGCAAAGCCGTACACTTCTAAAACGTTAAGAAAAAATTGGTAGTACTGCTCTTCGCTTAATACATCATAGCTACGCACATCTATCTTGCCACGCACTGCGGGATCAACAATGATCGTCTTTTCCAGATTCCGACCAACAATGTTGATAAACTCTTGAATATCCGTTCCCTTGAAGCTGGCACTAAATTCATTCGCTATCACAGGAGCACATAACAGACTGCCTGCCAGCAATAACGCACTTTTGCTTAACCACCTTTTCACTAGAAACTCCTAAATTCTCCGACAAACTTAGTTGTCAGTTTAAAATGCAATATAAATATCATGAGATTGACCGTTACGCTCAACCGTCAAATTCAGTTCTGTTAGTTCATTAATGGATTGCCAGATTTTCCCCATTGATGCAGGATTTGTTAGGTCTTCACCATTCAACCGGATTGCAATATCACCATCTTTAAGGCCTACCGAGTCAAACAAGGCCCGCTGGGTTCCGGGACGCACTCTATATCCAATTAACTGTCCATCTTTTTTCATTTGCGATAGACGAATGTAACGCAAAATTCTTTGTGGATCGTCCAAAATTTGTTGGCGTATATTTGCTAACTGATCCACGCCCAATGATGGTTTATTGTTATCATTCCGGATAGAGGTATTACTTGTTGGTTCCTTGTCCGAAAGTGAACGGCGTTTATACTCTACACCTTCCAACATTAAGGTTTCATCCCTACCTGCATTCTCGATAATAACTCTATCAACAAACACTACTTTCAGTTTCGCCTGCGTGCCGTCTATCAACTCACCTACACCGTAAGTCGCTTGTTTTCCTTTATTCGCTATTACCGCTAAACTATTTGTTACTTCAGAACTTGACACTGCACCGACAAGCACCAAATTGAGTCGGGTTTTAGGTGCATCCTGAACAACAGGTTTTACTACTTCAACAACCGTCTCTGAATACTGACCAAATATATTAGCTTTATGGATAGCAGAAACATCATTAGAACCCGTCGTTGAAGCGACACTAGCTACTGTTGGCTTAGCTAACCAACCAACCATAGCAACTTTATTATCGATAACCTGCCAAACGAGTTGCCCGGTTATCCACGCTGACAAAACAACAAAGAACAGAGACAGCACAACACTAATCTTAGACTGTGAAGCAATAAAAGCCGATGGAATGTTATCCAGAAAGCGAGTGATCTTTGTATTTCGGCTCAATGATGAGTGCATTAACAACCTCTGATGAGTCAATACCAAAATTTAAATTAGCGAAAAAGAATAGCATATCTTTCAATGGACAAGATAAGGCAAAGCCTGAATATTTGCTTTGTCCCCTTGAAAATATAGCGCCATATCACCATTTCTACAGAAAATAGTAACTAAAAATCAGCAATAAGACCGAAGCATTTCGGTACTGTTCAATTTATTTTTAAAATGGGTATAAAAAGTGAAATCTAATTCTGATGCAGTCAGGCTAGATAAATGGCTCTGGGCTGCTCGTTTTTACAAAACACGCTCTATTGCGCGTAACATGGTTGATGGCGGTAAAGTTCATTATAACGGCCAACGATCTAAACCAAGCAAAGTAGTTGAGTTAGGTGCAGTTATTACACTTCGCCAAGGTCAAGATGATAAAACCATCAAGATTGAAAAAATATCCGACCAACGTCGCGGAGCTCCTGAAGCCCAACTACTCTATACAGAAACAGATGAAAGCATTGCCAAGCGTGAAGAGAATCATCAGAAACGCAAACTCAATGCTTTTCACAGTCCAAGTCCTGATCGACGGCCTGACAAAAAACAGCGCCGCGATATAATCAAGTTTAAACATCAATAAGCTGGAGTTTCCTGAAATGGCAAACAACGTTTTAAACCGCTATCTATTTGAAGACCTTTCTGTACGTGGCGAGTTGGTTCAGTTAGATGATACCTACCAACACATTATTTCCAGTAAGGAATACCCAACAGCAGTACAAAACCTGCTGGGAGAGCTATTGGTTGCAACCTCACTATTAACCGCAACACTGAAGTTTGAAGGTTCTATCACGCTTCAGCTTCAGGGAGATGGCCCAGTATCCTTAGCCGTTATCAATGGCGACCACGATCAAAAAGTTCGTGGAGTGGCACGCTGGGAAGGTGATATATCCGATGACGCCTCTTTGCATCAGCTAATGGGTAAAGGTCACCTTGTTATTACGATTTCACCCGATAAGGGAGAACGCTACCAAGGCATAGTGGCTTTGGAAGGAGAGAACCTTGCAGAATGCTTAGAGGAGTACTTCCTCCGTTCAGAGCAACTTAAAACAAAACTGTGGTTCCGTTTAGGCGAATATAACGGGAAACCTCATGCTGCAGGAATGCTGCTTCAGGTAATGCCTGACGGTACAGGTTCTGAGGATGATTTCGATCACCTAGAAAAATTAACAAGTACGATTAAAGATGAAGAGCTGTTTTCTTTAGAAGCGAACGAATTGCTTTACCGTCTTTACAATCAAGAATCAGTACAACTTTTTGAAGCGCAGCCTGTTGAGTTTTATTGTGGCTGTTCAAGGCAAAGAAGTGCTTCTGCAATCATAACAGTTGAAAAAGAAGAGATTTACGACATCTTAACAAAGGAAGGAACAATTTCTTTACATTGCGATTACTGCGGCACGAATTATTCGTTCGACGAAAATGAAGTAACCGCTCTTTTTGAACAGGCAGAAGCAGAGAACAAAACCGTTCACTAACATGCATATATGCAAACTATATTTTAATTTTTAGATCAAGCCAGCGAAAGCTGGCTTTTTTGTTACATAAAATCATATAAATCACTCAGTTAATCGAGCGTCAACACACTTTTCACCATATCTTCTGTACATTAAATTGATCTAGCGCAAAGCTTTGCGCCGACTAGAATTCAAGCACTCTAAAGTGTGACGAATGAGCATAAACGCTGTATTTTTCGTCAATAATTTTTGACTTGTCTCCCTGTTTTCTCGCTTTCACGTTGATAGCATGGTTAACAGACAAAAAAAAAGATTTTACAAAATCCCTACAATTATCCAATAAGGAGCACCACCTATGACCGTTATGGAACATACTGAGGCTGCACAACTAGACCTAACTAAATACGGGCTAACTAGCGTAAAAGAGATTGTTCGCAATCCCAGTTACGATATGTTGTTCGCAGAGGAAACTCGTTCCGATTTAGAAGGGTACGAAAAAGGCGTAGTGACCGAACTTGGCGCTGTCGCTGTTGACACGGGTATTTTCACTGGTCGTTCACCTAAAGATAAGTTCATCGTAAAAGATGCAACAACTGAAGAAAACATGTGGTGGACATCAGAACAAGTTAAAAATGACAATAAAGCCATATCTACAGAAGTATGGAATGAACTCAAAGAGCTAACGACAACTCAATTATCAGGCAAGCGCCTGTTTGTATTGGATGGCTACTGTGGAACGAATAAAGATACTCGTTTATCTGTACGCTTCATTACCGAGGTAGCGTGGCAAGCTCACTTCGTTAAAAACATGTTTATCCGCCCTTCAGAAGAAGAACTAAAAACATTTGATCCCGACTTCGTTGTAATGAACGCAGCGAAAACCACTAACCCTAACTGGGAAAAACAAGGCCTAAACTCTGAAAACTATACTGTATTTAATCTAACAGAAAAAATGCAGCTAATTGGCGGTACTTGGTACGGCGGCGAAATGAAAAAAGGTATGTTCGCCATGATGAACTACTTCCTACCGTTGAAAGGTATTGCATCAATGCATTGCTCTGCAAACGTAGGTGAAGAAGGTGATACCGCAATCTTCTTCGGTCTGTCAGGTACAGGTAAAACCACACTATCAACGGATCCAAAACGTCAGTTGATTGGTGATGATGAGCACGGCTGGGATGATGACGGTATATTCAACTACGAAGGAGGTTGTTACGCGAAAACGATCAAGCTTTCCAAAGAAGCAGAGCCTGATATCTATAATGCTATTCGTCGTGATGCATTATTAGAGAACGTAACCGTTCGTAACGATGGCTCTATCGACTTTGATGATGGTTCTAAAACTGAAAACACCCGTGTTTCTTACCCTATCTATCATATCGACAATATCGTTAAACCTGTCTCTAAAGCGGGTCACGCTGAGAAAGTTATTTTCTTAACTGCGGATGCGTTTGGAGTGCTTCCTCCGGTAGCTAAGTTAACACCGGAACAAACCAAGTATCACTTCCTATCAGGTTTTACCGCAAAACTTGCAGGTACAGAGCGTGGCATCACAGAGCCAACCCCAACGTTCTCTTCCTGCTTCGGTGCTGCGTTCCTGACACTGCACCCAACAAAGTATGCTGAAGTACTGGTTAAACGTATG
>ASRM01000170.1_pt1 | contig 11729 bp, 9 predicted proteins | sample 693238 | NCBI WGS metagenome assembly ASRM01 (sample SAMN02169242, study PRJNA158439) | bioreactor metagenome | isolation source: day 74 sample from continuous culture bioreactor inoculated with sediment... | place: Germany: Bremen
AGGTGCGCCAGCCAGTGGACTGGACTTTGGTGCATCGGCTTACCCGCAGGCCATTATTAGTCAGGATCAGATGTTTGATTTTTACGATGGTGGCGGAATAGATCAGGCTTTTTTGGGGCTGGCTCAGTGCGACTCAAAAGGGGATATTAACGTTTCACGCTTTGGTAATAAGATTGCGGGCTGCGGAGGCTTTATTAATATTACCCAAAATGCGAAGCAGGTTTTCTTTTGCGGAACGTTCACAGCAAAAGGTCTAGTGGTTAATACAGCTCAGGGGCAACTTGTGATTGCGGAAGAAGGTTCACAACGTAAGTTTATCGAGCAGGTAGAGCAGGTTACTTTTAGTGCCAGACAGGCTGAACTAAATAATAAGCGTGTTTTGTATATTACAGAAAGAGCGGTTTTTTCTCTTACCGAGGGAGAGTTGTTACTTGAAGAAATTGCGCCGGGTATCGAGTTAGAAAATGACATTTATGCTCACATGGAATTCAGACCTAAAGTGAGTGATTCATTAAAACTAATGGATGAACAACTATTCCAGCCAGAGTTTTTATTAAGGATAGAAGATGGAAAATAATCAGAGAGTAGCGCTAGTGACCGGAGCCGCACGAGGCATAGGAAAGGCAGTTTGTGAACAGTTATTGCGAGATGAATACATTGTACTCGGTGTTGACATATCTCCAGTTGAATGGTGTCAGAACGAGAATTTCTTTTCCTACCAGTTGGATTTGTGTGACAAAAAGGCCATTACGGAACTACTGTCATCGGTAGCGTCTCGGTTTCATTGTATTGATGCTTTGGTTAATAATGCAGGCATAACCCGGGACGCTATGCTGGTGGACATGCTGGAACATGAGTGGGACAGTGTAATGGATATCAACATAAAGGCTGTTTTCTTATTAACACAACAAGTGGTGCCATTGATGTTATCAAAGGGGAGCGGAAGTATTGTGAACATCTCTTCGATCGTTGGTACCGACGGTAATATTGGCCAGAGCAATTATGCTGCCAGTAAAGGTGGCATAATTTCAATGAGTAAAGGCTGGGCGAAAGAGTTTACCAGAAAAGGCGCTCAAATCCGGGTGAACTGCGTGGCTCCGGGATTTATTGAAACAGAAATGACGAAAGAGCTGCCGGAGAAAGTGATCCAGTATATGCAAGGTAAAACACCTTTGGGACGAATGGGCAAAGCTCAGGATATTGCCGATGGCGTATCATTTTTAGCATCGGACAAAAGTCAGTTTATAACCGGGCAAGTGCTAAAAATTGATGGTGGTTTGGTGTTGTAAAGTTGGGCTATGGGTTATGGGTTATGGGGTTACCCGTAATCCCATAACCCATAGTCTTTCGCCTATAACCTATAGTTTATCCATAGGCTACACTAGGGAGCCAAAGAACCAATTGCGGCCAAGCGACCAAGCAAACCAAGGCGGTGAGCTGAATCAGGATGAATGGAATAACGCCTTTATATATATCTTTAAGCTCTACACCTTCAGGACAGACGCCTTTCAAGTAAAACAGAGCAAATCCAACCGGTGGTGTTAAAAAGCTAGTTTGCAATGCCATTGCGACCAACATAACGAACCACACCAAACTTGGATTATCTACTACCCCATGACCATCTATCTCAATGCCAAGGCTTGAAATAACAGGTGCTAATAGTGGAAGTGCAATAAGGGTGATTTCAATCCAATCTAAAAAGAAGCCAAGTAAAAATACGATAAACAGAATAAAAGCGATAATCCCATACGGACCGAATGGTAGGCCACTTAAGAAAGATTCAATGAGCTCATCGCCACCTAACTCTCGCAAAACTAAAGCAAAGCAAGATGCACCTAAGAAGATCATAAAGATATAAGCGGTCGTACCGTAAGAGGAAAGAAGCACTTCTTTGATAACTCGAAAGTTTAACTTCCGGTTATAGGCTGCCAGCATAGTCGCACCGAATGCACCAATGCCTGAAGCTTCTGTTGGCGTGGCAATACCAGCAAAGATAGAACCTAACACAACCATAATAAGAATTAGTGTTGGGGTAATATCTTTGAATACTTGCAAGATTATACGCCAGTCAACAGGTTGAACATCATCTGGGATAGGCGCTTTGTTAGGGTTGAGTTTACCTACAATCAGAATATAGGAAATATAAAGTGCGCCGAGTAATAAGCCCGGAATAATGGCACCCATAAATAGGTCACCCACAGAAAGACCTAGTTGATCGGCCATTATCACCAACATAATCGATGGGGGTAAGAGGATACCAAGTGTACCTGCGGAAGCCACGGTACCTAAAGCCAGCGGCAGATGGTAGCCCTGACGCATCATAGTAGGTAAAGACATTACGGTTAGCAATACAACAGACGCACCTATAATTCCGGTCGATGCAGCTAAAATAATGCCAATGGCCATCACTGTAATCGCTAGCCCACCATGAACCTTACCAAATAGTTTTTGCATCGAGCCCATAAGCTTCTCAGCGATGCCCGATTTATCTAGCATATTGCCCATAAAGATAAACATCGGTAGAGCAACCAGAATCCAGTTATCCATGATCTTATAGATACGGTTAACCACCAGACCTAAACTGTTGTAATCCAAACCGGTAAAAGTATCTAAATAGATATCTGCAAAATAACCAACCGCTCCGAAGATAATACCAATACCACCCAGAACATAAGCCACAGGAATACCGGTAAACAGCAATAGAATAAAAGAGCCAAACATGGCAATGACAATCCACTCATTAGCTTCCATGTTGTTCTCCTTTTTTCAATGTATCTAGAGTGCGCAATACCTTAGCTATCAAAGAAAGTAGTAAGAGGGTAAAGCTTAGGGGTATAACGCTTTTAATTATCCAGCGAAATGGTAGGCCAGAAGGGGAGGATGAGCTCTCGTTTACGCGCCATGATTCGTAAGCAAAATCAAAAGAGTGCAGAATGACCACTACGACAAAAGGTATTGCCAGAAATAGAATTCCAAGTAGGTCAACAAGGGCTTTTTTCTTCTCGCTAAAGTTGTGGTAGAAAAGATCTACCCGAACATGGAGGTTGGTAACTTGTGCGTAAGCGGTTCCAAACATGACCGCCGTGGCATAGAGATGCCATTGAAGTTCTTCTAAGGTAATTTGACCATTTGAGAACACTTTACGCAGGATAACCTGAATAACGATGACAGCGACTAACAGAAGATTAGTCCAGGCGATATATCGACTTATTGCAGTTATACCATTCTCTAGATGGCAATATATCGGTGTTGAGGGAGAGATAGTGACCTTACTCATAGGGCCTCCTATATAAAACAGCCAGCCGGGATGGCTGGCTATAAAGGAACATGGTCTTAGTTTCTGGTTGCACGAGGAAGGAATGCGTTTGCTTCCCAAAGTGAGTAACCTTTACGGAATTCACTAAGATCTTTCCAAACTTTATCAAAGAATGGATCCGCTTTTTGCTTCTCATCAACCACGTCTAACCAAGTCGTTTCGAATAGTGATAACATTTCATCATTCCAGTAACGAATCTGAACACCATTTTCTTTCGCTTTTTGCATGGCGCTAAACTGCATCGCTTCCCCTTCTGCAATAGAGTAGGTCATTGTTGCCATACAGGTGGTTTCAACCGCCATTTTTTGGTTTTTGTCCATCTTCTTCCAGGTATCTTTATTGATAAGAAGTTCAAAGACGGTAGATTGCTGATGCCAACCAGGGAAGTAGTTGTACTTAACAATTTTGTGGAAGCCCAAGCGTTGATCGATAGCCGGTTGAGAGAACTCAGAAGCATCAATAGCTCCTTTCTCTAAAGCGCCAAAGATCTCGCCGCCCGGAAGCTGAACCGTGCCTACCCCTAGTTTTTCCATTACAGAAGCCCCTAAACCGAAGAAACGCATATTTAGGCCTTTAAGGTCTTCTGGTTTTTCGATAGGCTTTTTAAACCAGCCAGAGGTTTCTGGAGAAATAATGGCGCAAGGCAGAACTTTAACGTTATAACCGCCTTGGTCATACATTTCTTGATAGAGTTTCAAGCCATTGCCAAAATAGAGCCAAGCCATGTACTCACCCGCTTCCGGTCCAAAAGGTACGGCAGAAAAAAGTGCAGAAGCGGGAAGTTTACCTTGCCAATAGCCTGCAGTGGAATAACCGGAGTTAACCTTGCCGGTAGAGACTGCATCTAGAATTTCAGTGGGATTTACCAGTTTACCTGGCTCGTAAATTTTCATTTTAATGGTGCCACCGGAAGTGGCAGTAATATGGTCGGCGTACCATTTTATAGGAGTTCCTAGTGCAGGAAGGTGCGTACCAAAAGCCACTGGGGTTTTCAGCAAAATTTTACTTGCTGCATTTGCACTAACAGTAAAACCAGCGGTTGTAGCGGCAATGGCCGTTGCTAAAACAACTTTATTAAAATTCATTTTGTTCTCCTTGTAGGGAAGAGATTTCCATCTCAATAGGAAAATGTGAACATTGCGTAGTTGGTATTGTTAATATTGTTAACGCAATGTTACATTTGGGTTTAGTTTAAAACGGAATGCTGTTCGGCACTATTGGGGTAATTGCGCAAATTTAGTCCGTAGAAATGCGTCATTTTTTATTTAGATTCAGTAAAAATACTTATCGGGTTATCTTGGAAATAGAGGGATGTAGATGGGATTTATAAATTACCGAAAGTTATCAATTAACATCATCCTGCTGTCCATAGTACCTCTGGTATTAGTCGTTGCTATAGTGGCTACCTTGTTGTTTAGTCAGGCAAAAGCCTTGGTTGAAGATGAAGTGAAATTAACTCGAAACAATATCGTGGCATCAAAAAAGCAAGAGCTTAAACAGTATGTTGAACTCGCGATTAAGAGTATTGAACCCTATTATTTGGATGATTCACTTTCTACAGAGGAGGCTCAGCGAATAGTGGCTGAAAAACTCAGCCGGTTAACCTATGGGAGCGATGGCTACTTTTTTGCCTACACTTGGGAAGGCATAGCAATGGTTCTTCCTTATCAGCAAGACCGCATTGGTAAAGACTGGTGGGATGTTGAAGATGTACAGGGAAAAAAATTGTTGCAAGAGCTAATTTTTGTTGCAAGAAATGGCGGAGGTTTTGTCGATTACTTGTGGCATAAGCCATCTAGGCAAGAGCCTTTACCTAAACTGAGTTATTCTGTTTCTCTGGACAATTGGCAATGGATGGTTGGTACCGGTGTCTATCTGGATGACGTAGAAAGGCAGGTCGCTCATATGCAAAATGGATTTGATATGAACATAGGTAAAAGTTCTGCTGTTCTTTTTGCTGTGGTTTTTGTTGCGGTAACGCTGATTGCCGCATTAGGTGCTTCCCTTAACCTGAATGTGCGAAAATTAGCCAATGAGCAGTTAAGTTTACTGAATCAGCAAATTATTGACTCACAAGAAAATGAAAGAAAGCGAGTATCCCGTGAACTCCATGATGGCGTAAATCAGTTATTGGTGGCAGCAAAATATCGTTTAGATAATGTTGGCCGAGAAAACAACGCGGCAAAAAAAGAAGGAGAGCTGGATGCAAGTAAGCAAGCGATGGAGCAGGCGATTGTTGAACTGAGAAGAATATCCAGAGATTTACGTCCACCACAACTGGATGATTTAGGACTAGTGGCTGGCATAGAGGCATATATTAATGAACTTCGTAATAGAACGGATTTAGAGTTGGTTTTCGAGCAGGATATTGACGGTATTTCAATGCAACCTGAAGTAGAAACGACATTATATAGAGTCGTTCAGGAATCTCTGCATAATGTCGAAAAACATGCCAATGCACAAGGCGTTGACGTAGTGCTTCAACGTGAAGGAAAGCAAATACTATTAACGATAAGTGATGATGGACAGGGTTTTTCAAACAGGCACATAAGTCAAAAGAAAAACAAAAGCGCTATGATTGAACATATGGGGCTGGAGAATATGAAAGAGCGAATCCAAGCGATTGGCGGAGAATTTAAAGTGACCAGTGAGATTGGACAGGGAACCGAAGTTAGAGTCAGTTTAAGGATGGAGTTTATATGATTAACTTAGTGTTGGCTGACGATCATCGAATTATGCAAGATGGTCTAAAGTCACGTCTGGAGCGAGAAGATAACTTAACCATATTAACCTGTGTGGGAACGGGAGAAGATGCACTAAAGTCGACCCGGGTTTTGAAGCCGGACATTCTTTTGCTTGATATTAATATGCCTAACCTAAACGGGATTGAAGTTCTGGAACAGCTGCAGAAAGAAGGCAGTGAAACAGCAGTGATTATTTTATCGATGCACGATACAAAAGAATACGTCGTTAGGGCGGTCAAAGCCGGAGCAAAGGGGTACGTGTTAAAAGATGTCAGCTCTGATGACCTTGTTACCGCGATCAATCAGGTTGCACTGGGGCACTCATATCTGAGTCCGAAAGCTTCTGATAAATTGCTGGAGCAGTTTAATGAGAAATCAGAAGTGAAAGACAGCGCTTTGTCAAAAAGAGAGTTGGATGTGTTGCAAGCGATAGTGAGTGGCGCAGGTAATAAAGAGATTGCAGATACGTTATGTATCAGCGTTCGCACTGTTGAAACCCATAGATTGAGAATCAAGAAAAAACTGGGCGCGACTTCTACTGCAGGCCTGGTTATGATCGCTCTGGAAAAAGGGCTGGTTAATAAATAATGCCAAGCAACCCATTGAGCAGTCGTCAGCCCATCATGGATAAAGTGGTCTTTTTCTGTGCAGTGATCAACGCAGGATCTTTTCGGGATGCGGCTGCCATACAAGGTATTTCTCCTGCGGCAGGAAGTCGATGGGTGAAAGAGCTAGAAACATTACTCTCCGTTGAACTGATTAAGCGTAGTACCCGCCATTTAATGCCTACGCAAGCGGGGCAACTTTTGTACGATCGAGTGTCACCATTGCTTCCAGAAATAAGCACGATTATCGAGGATGTTCAAAATTTTGCGGAAGAACAGAAAGGGGAAATTCGTATCTCCTCGACCCCGCTTTTTGCCAGACAATATCTGACTAAAATTATTGCAAAATATATGCTGATGAACCCCAAAATCGATTTTAAGGTTTTCATCGAAGCTGGTGAGTTTGACCCGCTGAATATTGATTTCGCTTTTCGTGCTATCGCGAGTTATTCCGGGGAAAAAACAGAAGATTCGTTGCTTATTAGAAAGCATTTATTGAGTGAGCCGTTATACCTATGCGCCTCTGCGGAGTACCTAGAGAAAGCAGGAACGCCGCAAACGCCTGAAGACCTGAAACAACATCGTTGCTTATATGCCAGAACATTGCTTGATGGTAATCGGTGGTGTTTTGAACTTGATAGCGTACCGACTATAGTCACGATAAAGGATGCCCTGGAGTGTGATAATAGTGAGATGTTGAGGGATTTAGCCCTGCAAAGTGCGGGTATTGCCTATCTATCGCACTCCATTGTGGCTGAGTACATTGAAAATAAACAGTTAATCAGTGTCATGCCAGAATACCGCTGTGCAACCTTTGATGTTCATCTCTATTATCGTCCTCGTAATCCAATGCCTGAAAGGTGTGCTCAGTTTAAAAACTTTCTACTTAGCCAGCTTTGACATTTATCAAGGCCAATTTTGTGCACTGTCCCTCATACACCATTCTATACTGCCTACAATTGTAAAAATTTGTGACAATGTTATGTCGAATAGGAAAGCTTATTTCTATTGTTGGAGCTTATATCTTTCTAGATATATTAGTTGAGTGAATTTAAGAGTAAAAAACATATATTTAGGTAGTTATATGTTTTTATATATCCGTCTAATTGATTGATAAATAAGTGTTGTTGCATTGAATTTCTAAAATGTAGTAATTATTTATAAAGGTTATTGAATTGCTAGTAATCATTGAGCAATAGTTATGTTATTCGAAAGTGTGATTCGAATTAAGACGATAATAAATAACCATCAGTTGACAGGTTTCTATTCCGTTATGAAGTGAAGTCACTCACTAATCTCAAACACAAATTATCATTGACAACGATACGAGGCGCATCAATGTTGAATAAAAATGAAGTAAGTCATGCCGCTACTAGCTATCGAATGGAATCGACACTACGTGGAGTAGATTTAAACCTGCTAACTGTTTTTGATGCTGTTATGCAGGAACAGAATATCACCAGAGCAGCACACAATTTAAGCATGTCACAGCCTGCGGTAAGTAATGCCGTTGCTCGACTAAAAGTGATGTTTAATGACGAGTTATTTATGCGTCATGGCCGAGGCATCCAACCGACTCAACGTGCGCGTCAACTATTCGGGCCAGTACGTCAGGCATTGCAACTTGTTCGTAACGAACTCCCCAATTCTATGTTTTTACCGATGACATCCAGCCGATTATTCAAGTTGGCTATTTGCAGCCCAAGTGATGTTCGTTTTGCTCCGAAAATATTGACCAAAATTGCACAGGTAGCACCTAATATCCAAATTCATATGGATGCTGATTTTAATAATGATTTGTCAGAAAAAATGCGCTATCAAGAGGTGGACTTCGTCATTGACTACACTAATTTTGGTGGACAGGGATATTCGAGTACAGAAATCTTTAATGATGAATTGGTGGTGGTGGCTTCTACTGCGCATCCACGATTAGGAGACTCAATCACTGATCAACAATTGCGTGCGGAAAAACATGCCAAATTATCGAAAACAGACTGTTTATTGAGTTATACAGAACAAGCGTACAAAGAGTTGGATTGTGAGGCTGCTTACAATGGGACAAGTCTGAGCAATGTTCTGTATGTGGTTAGTCAGTCTGAGTTGATTACGGTCGCACCGCGCTGGTTGGTCGACAATATGCCGGATAGAAACCAACTTAAAATTCTTGATTTTCCGCTGGAAAAGAATGTTCTCAAGGGCTTCCTAAGCTGGCATGAATCAAGTGAAAAAGATAAAGGTCATATCTGGATGAGAGATCAACTTATGATGATCTGTGGTGAGATTGTTTCAACAATAAGATAGCCATAAACGATAGTTTTATCATTTATGGTGATTGAACTTATCTAAGTAAAATAGATAAAGAAAACATGATTACTAAAGCGCTGACAGGATGAATCTTGTCAGTGCTTTTTGTTTTTCTACTGATTGAAATATTACTAATAGATTTTACGTGATCCATAAGATAAGTTCAGCCTTCCTAGTTGCCTTTTTTAGCCCGAAATGTATATTGTCCGCATAAAATAGCTTACATGTGTAAGCCAAAGGTAAAGAACATGGTTAATTTAGATTTTCATATAGTAAAACGCATCAGAGAACAGGTTGCCAGACGTGGTAATAATGTTGCCCTTCGTCATAAAATTGCGGGTGTATGGGAAGACATTAGTTGGAAGCAATTTGGCCAGCAGATAGATGAAATTTCTCTAGCGCTATTAGCTCAAGGGTTGAAGGTTCAGGATAAGATTGGCATATACGCTAACAACATGCCTAAGTGGTCTATTGCTGATTTTGGCGCTATGCAAATCAGAGCGGTTACGGTACCTATCTATGCGACCAACACCCCTAAGCAGTCGGCCTATGTTATGCAAAATGCCGACGTCAAAGTCTTATTTGTGGGAGAGCAATCTCAATATGATGCGGCTATAAGCATCATCAATGAGTGTGAAGCGTTGGAAGTTATCGTGGCAATGTCTGATGACATTGACTTGAAACAACACGAATCCGGGATCACATGGGCTGATTTTATCGCTAAAGGTATGGAAGAGCATCAACAAGCGCTTGATGAACGACTAGCACAAGCGAACTTTGATGACCTATTTACCTTGATCTATACATCCGGTACCACGGGCATGCCTAAGGGCGTTATGCTTGATTACCAGAATATGAGTGCACAATGTCAGGGGCATGATACGAATCTGCGACTGGATGAAAATGATGTGTCACTTAGCTTTCTTCCGTTATCACATGTGTTTGAACGAGCTTGGTCTTTTTATGTGCTTTATAAAGGTGCAACCAATTGTTATCTACAAGATACAATGCAGGTTCGAGATGCACTAGGGGAAATAAAGCCAACAGTAATGAGTGCTGTGCCTCGTTTTTATGAAAAGATATTTTCCGCTATCCATGAAAAGGTCGCTCGTGCGCCTATCCACCGTAAGCTGGTATTTACCTGGTCAGTCAATATGGGAGCCAGAATTGCCGCTTGTAAGCAAGAGGGTAGAGAGCCTTCTCTTTTATTGAAGCGATGCCACAAGCTGGCCGACAAGCTGGTTCTTGCTAAGTTAAGAGAGCTGTTGGGTGGACGAATCAACTTTATGCCTTGTGGTGGCGCTAAATTAGATACCACCATTGGCCGTTTTTTCCATGCGATTGGTATTAATGTAAAACTTGGTTATGGCATGACAGAAACAACAGCCACCATCTCGTGCTGGGAAGACAACAAGTTTGAACCTGAATCAATTGGTACTCTGATGCCCAATGCAGAAGTAAAAATTGGTGAGAATAACGAGATATTAGTCCGGGGACCAATGGTCATGCGTGGCTACTACAAGATGCCTGAAGAAACAGAAAAAACCTTCGATGAACAAGGTTTCTTGAAAACAGGCGATGCCGGACATTTCGATGAAGATGGTAATCTTTATATTACTGATCGTATCAAAGAGTTGATGAAAACCTCTGGTGGTAAGTACATCGCTCCTCAGTATATAGAAGGTACGATCGGTAAAGACCATTTTATAGAGCAAATCGCCGTAATTGCTGATACACGTAAATTTGTGTCCGCTCTTATAGTGCCTAGCTTTGAATCTTTAGAAGAGTATGCGAAAGAGCTAAACATCAAGTATCACGATCGCATGGAATTGCTTAAACATAGCCATGTGGTTGAAATGCTCGAGAAAAGAGTGGCTGAACTGCAGAAAGATCTGGCGAAATTTGAGCAGGTTAAAAAAATCACCTTCTTGCCAAAAGCTTTCTCCATGGATAAAGGTGAATTGACTCCAACTCAGAAACTACGTCGTAAAGTGATACATGAACGATACGAAGACGAAATTGAAGAGATGTACTCAGATGGCAAAAACAATAAAAAATAACACCTGAACTTCTATAGTGTGATTTATGCCCGCTCAGTTTGAAAACTGGAGCGGGCTTTTATTTGCCCGAAAAATAGCTTGTTTGCTAATTGTTCTTTTTTTGTTGCAAAATACAGAGTTTGTCGCTGTTAAGTATTTAACATTTAGCATATGCTGGTTTTTTCACAATTCCTCTTGATTTAAAATCGAATAAGTTTGAAATTAGAGTTCATACACGAAGGTATTCTTTGTGTTGTTCATGGATATATTAAGGATCTAAATTTCCTGTCTTTGCGTTTGGCGCAAAAGGTTTAGAACTTGATATTTTAGGCTACGAATAAGCCCTAACTATGTAATACGACAATTAAAGAAAGTTTGCTAAAGGTTACAGGAGTTACCTTATTTAATTGGCGTATTAAGGAGAAAACCGATGGAAATGTTATCCGGCGCGGATATGGTTGTTCGCTCTCTGATTGACGAAGGCGTTGATCACATCTTTGGCTACCCTGGTGGCTCAGTTCTAGATATTTACGATGCACTACATGAAAAAAGTGATATTGAACATGTTCTGGTTCGACACGAACAAGCCGCTGTTCATATGGCTGATGGCTATGCGCGCGCAACAGGCAGAACGGGTGTTGTTCTTGTAACTTCTGGCCCAGGTGCCACTAATGCGATTACAGGCATTGCAACCGCCTATATGGATTCAGCACCGATGGTT
>ASRM01000171.1_pt1 | contig 11658 bp, 6 predicted proteins | sample 693238 | NCBI WGS metagenome assembly ASRM01 (sample SAMN02169242, study PRJNA158439) | bioreactor metagenome | isolation source: day 74 sample from continuous culture bioreactor inoculated with sediment... | place: Germany: Bremen
GCCAGCCATAACCCTCCCGAATATAACGGCTTCAAAGTATACTGGGAAAATGGGGCACAAATAATTCCTCCTCACGATACTGGTATTGCAGCAAGAATAGAGCAAGCTGCTATCAAACCAATTCCTTTGATCTCACTGGATGTTGCTGAAAGACGCAATTTACTGGTTTGGTTAAAAGATGATTATTATGAAAGTTACCGTCAAAGTATAAACAACAACCCATTACTTGCAGCCACTACATTCAAGCAGGTTTCTTTGTCGTACACTGCCATGCATGGCGTCGGCGCGGAAATGGCAGAAACCTTGCTCGATGACGCCGGATTTAAACATGTTCATTCCGTTTCAGAGCAGCGTGAACCTGATGGCCGCTTTCCCACCATCAATTTCCCAAACCCCGAAGAAAAAGGGGCAATGGATATGGTAGTCGCTCTCGCTGATTCTGTTGGTGCTGATTTGGCTTGTGCCAACGATCCGGATGCCGATCGCTTTGCCGTTGCAGCGCGAAAAGCCGAAGGCAATTACCAAATGCTAAGCGGTGATCAAGTTGGCACGCTTTTAGGCCATTACTTGCTCAGCAATACTGATGCAAACAAGAAATTAGTAGGAAACACCATTGTTTCGTCGCGTTTACTAGAACATATTGCGATATCTAAGGGCGCAAGCTATTACCAGACGCTAACTGGATTTAAATGGCTCACCAATGTCGCAATGAATCTTGAACATGAAGACAAGCAATTCCTGTTTGCTTACGAAGAAGCATTGGGTTACACCATTGGTAATAATGTGTGGGATAAAGATGGCTTGTCCGCACTTGTCGCGTTTGCTCAGCTTACCGACCGACTAATGGAACGGGGCAAAACGGTGTGGGATCAGTTAGAAGATATCTACCGTGAACACGGTTTCTACCTAAATGCACAACGTAGCATTGCTCTGGCTGCTGACTCACCCCCTATAGGTGATAAGTTAAGAGCAACTCCCCCTGTTCAAATAGGTGGCAAAAAGGTCACTGTTATTGAAGATCTCAAAGCATCTTTACGCTTTGTTACAGGAGGAACAACCGAAGCCATAAATCTTCCAGCCAGTGATGTGCTTATCTATCATCTAGACGATCAATCACGGGTCATTGTACGACCATCCGGTACAGAGCCGAAGTTGAAGTGCTACTACGAGGTCATTCACAATTTTGTTGGTACCATGACTTATGATGAAGTGCACCTTCAGGCAGAGGCAAGAATGAACCAGCTAATTGAGGCACACCAAAGCAGTCTTCAATAGCTCGTTTAACACTACCCAAAAGGCGGGTGAGCTCTATAAAAAGATGTACTTGAGCAACTCGCCTGATATCCTATAGTCAGTATCATCTTACCGACGACAATGTATGACCTTTTCTACGCTTAACCTAAGTCCAGCGCTATTAGCTGCACTGCCTTCACAAATAGAATCTCCTACCGAAATTCAGACATTAACGATTCCAATAGCAGCAAGTGGAAAAGATATTCTTGCAACGGCTCAAACCGGCAGCGGCAAAACTTTCGCCTACGGGCTTGCTCTGCTAGAAAAGATCAAACGCGATCCCGCTAAAGCTCATGCCCTTGTTTTGTTGCCTACCCGAGAGTTGGCCAATCAGGTAACCCAAGCTCTCTCATCTGTTGCTAAAAAGCTCGATTTACACGTCATTACCCTAAGCGGTGGCATAGACAAAGACATTCAAATAGAGCAATTGAAATCGTCACCAGAGATTATAGTAGCGACCCCCGGTAGATTGCTCGATTTAATCAACACAAACGAATTGGAATTAACTCGTGTAAACAGCGTTGTTCTCGATGAAGCAGATAGACTATTAGATATGGGCTTCTGGCCCGATGTTCAGCGCATATTAGAACAAGTGCCACATCCGCACCAAACGCTGCTTTTCTCAGCAACTATGCCAGACACACTGGAGTCTTTGGTTAAAAACATCTTAAAACAACCCGTTGCTATTCAGGCCAATAAATCGAATAGCGTAGTAGAACAAATTGAAGAACAGCTGTTTCTAGTCAACAAAGGCAGCAAAGCCAATGCGCTAATTCATCTGATAAAACAGCACCAATGGCAACAAGTGCTGGTTTTTATTGGTGCTCGTGACAATGCAGATGCCTTAGTTAAAAAACTCACCAAAGCTGGCATTCATACCGCAGCTTTGCATGGTAATAAACAACAAAATGAACGCGAACAGACACTAGCAAATTTTAAAGACAAAAAGATCCAAGTATTAATTGCGACAGATATTCTTGCTCGCGGTATTCATGTAGACCTCTTACCGGCGGTTATTAACGCTGAACTACCAGCGGACCCAACGGTTTATGTACATAGGGTAGGACGTACAGCAAGAGCAGGAGAAGAAGGATTAGCGATTTCACTGGTGTGTCATGGTGAAACTGACTACCTGCAAGCCATTCGAAACTTAACCCAGCGAGCTCTTCCTCTGCAAGAGCTTGCCGAGTTTCCAGTAACTGATAAGCCATCAACTGGCGAAGGAAAGCGCGCTCCCAGAGATAAACAAGCAAACCGAAGAACAACAAAAAAAACCAGCATAAAACAGTTCAAAGGGAAACCTAAACGCTAGTTGTATTACTCTCGATAATTAGGTTCGCTGCAAGATTGTTCTCGATAATTAAGTTCGCATTAATTAATGCTTATAATAATGAAGAATAAAACCCGATGGGAAGCACTACCACTTTTTAATCAGTCTTCCCATCAAGTTCGGGTGATATGACCAACAGTGATCAAACATGGCCATCAGTTGAGGGTTGCCATATTTGGACAAGCTTATAGCATGAAACCGGTTGTGGCCTTGCTGCAATTTTTTTACTTTTTCGGCGACTTCTTCTTGCTGCTTAGGCGCAATAAAGTCAGACAACACTACCATATCAGCATTACGATATTTCCCGCTGCTCATAAGCTCAACCGACTTAATCAGTACTGGCTCCAGTTCTGTGCCGCCATGAAATTGATAAGAGAGAAAATCACTGGCTTCTCGCAAACCATCTTGTCTGGTCAGCTCGTAGGTGATCTGCTCGGTTGAAAAAAGGATCACATAACAATCACGCTCTTCAGCCAAAGCAATTTGCATAAGTGCATAAGCCATTGCTTTTGCACACTGCTCTGGAAAACCACTCATAGAGCCCGAAGCATCAACACAAATGATAAACGGGCCTTTTTCGATATCGGCTTGGCGGTTATCTAGTTTACGGGATTTCACCTTACGTAATTTGCGTGACTTTCCCTGAACTTTATAGTTCAACAAACGTTTATCCACTAAATGTTTATAAAACACCACTTCCAGCTCTGGATAGGCTAAAAACATCGCTTCATTGGGCAACATTTTGTTCAAATCGTCACTTTCATGAATACCGATAATATCGTCTGCCGCTTCGTCGCTTTTCTCTTCAACCATTTTAACTTCTTCGGCAGGGCTTAGTAGAAGGCTTGGATCCGAAACTTCGCTGGCCATTCTTCCCAATTTTTCAGCTATCGCTTTAAGCTCTCTGTTCTTCTTTAAGAACTCAGCATATCGTTTGATAGTGGTAACATCATTTTTTGATAACTTAGCCGCTGCCATGTCCCATAAACGCCCTACAGTACCGCTATCACCAGCCTCGGTCACCTTATCCATATTTTTCATGGTTTCGATGCGCTGATAGAGGTCAGCCAGAAACTTCTCTTTATCGGCCTCTAGTTCCGCGATCTCAGCCTGCTTTATAGAATTAGACAAGCTTTTGTACCACTGTTCACAGAAGTAATGCGGAAAAACGGGGTTATGAATGCCTTTGTTTTTTTCTAATAATTTCTTAGCTTTGTTATAAAAAGGAGAGTGTCTATCCAACTTATTTATGATATCAGTAATGCGGTCATAAAAAGTTTCTTCGTTCAGATGTATAGCTTCTTGATAAAGAGTGAGCTCTTTCTGAAATCGTTCTGTTTCGCAAACACGGGAAATGCGTCTTTTAACACTACTTCGCCATTTCGTAATATGCGTTTTTACAGAGACTTTAAGTGCCCTATTTTCTGGTATCATCAATACCTGAGACCGACCAATAAGATCGTTCATAGCAGAGTCAACAATACCCGACTCTGCTATCATCATGGCTAAATTAAGTCCGTCTGCACCTAACATGTTAAGACCTTATGCAAAAAACTGATTCAGATTTTTAATCCGAAGCATCGTTTTTTCACTGCTTTCTTTAATCTCATCAATTGATTCGGTCAATGAGTGCAAGCTGCTCTCCATTCTTGTGGGTATATCCACATCCAGAAAGCTATGAGGTAGTGCCCCGTGAAAATCAGAGCGAACTTGTCTAAGTTGATATTCTGCTTTGGTAATCAGAGCGATTGCCTTTTCAGCTTTAGCGTTCCAGCCTTCATAGGATTCATCACTCAGCCCTTCTGTTGTGACTATTCCCGCCAGTACTGAGCGATTCGCAATATCTTTAACAACTAAGCTGTTAGTGGCATTCAGGTCAAAACGAATTCGGCACATATTGCTGTTCTGGTTGACGTACCCGTAAGCATCTCCACCGCCCTCCCGAATAACTTTTTCAAGTTCATCTTTGGCAACATAAATCCATCGGCTATCACCTTTTTCCGCTTCATTTACCGACATATTGCTCTGCAGCAGTACCAGTTTAATTAACCCTCTGGCATTGCCTACTGAGTAACTTTTTGCGTCCGAAAGATCATAATGATAACCGCTGGTTTTTCGAAGCAATTTATTCGAAGCTTCCATAGAAAGCATGATACTAAATTGCGCTTCGATCTCGTCTTGAATCTCCCTCAGCTCTTCTTTACATCTCTCTATCTGTTGCATAATTAGATGCTGATCAAACGCGTGATTTACCGCAAAGTCGACAATTACATCATTAACGACATCTCTCGATTCAGGGCTATGCCACAAACAATCTTTGAGTAATAACAAGTCAAGTGGATTAACCGAATCACGACCATTAAAGAACGCACTCGCTTTTAGCAATCGCACAGCCTTCTTCCAGCGTCTGTCTGAAACATAAAGCTCCAACCGGGTATCATTCAAACCCGAGCTCTCTGCTCTCTGCTCCAGCATCGTTTTCAGCTCATACAATTTTTCAAAGCAAACATCGTTTAGTTCAAGGTTATCCAGCTCTTTCTGCCACTGGTGATATTCTTCATTGGTAATCGCCAGCCCTTCTGGAATAATGGCTTCCTGCACCGTGCCCACGGTTAACATCGATTTAAAATTCTGTTTGTTCTGAATTCGATTTACAAAAATACGAACCAACATTCTGTCGTATAAGGCTTCCAGTCCACTATCTTCATCAGGCAACTCGTTCGATGCTGAAACCAATAACCGCATTGGTACTGGCTCTATATCACTTCCGTTTTTAAAGATTTTTTCATTCACGACTGTGAGTAAGGTATTCAATATGGCAGGGCCCGCTTTCCAAATTTCATCCAGAAAAACGACCTGAGCCTTGGGAAGATACCCTTCCGTCAGACGCACATAGCGACCATTATCCTTTAGCTCTTGAATACTTAAAGGGCCAAATACCTCTTCAGGTGTCGAAAATCGTGTCATCAGGTATTCAAAATAGCTACTATTATCAAAAGCTTGTATTAATCTTTTTGCAATCAAGCTTTTAGCAATACCGGGGGGGCCTAATAGAAAAACACTCTCACCAGAAAGCGCGGCAAGAAGGCACAATTTAATGGTGTTTTCTCTTTCATACACACCATCCGACAAGGCGTGAGCGAGTTTATTAATTCTTTCTGAACGAAGTGCTTTTTGAGCATGAGAAGCTTGGCGAGCGAGCATAGATATTCCGTAAATCTTATACTTATACGCAATTCGAAAATTGCCATTGTTATGGGATTGTTATCAGATTAATGCCAGTATCAACGAATTGAATCTAATGTCCATTATCTATTGACATATATTGTTACATAAAACTATTTATATCTGACATTTGCGTGTTATATCACCCTAATATGTTACAAATCATATCAAGATTAATTCACCAATAGTTTTATAGATTGACATATATCTGAAATCTTATTTTCCTCTTTTCCATATGCATTAGGAGATACGATGAAAAATAACATCCATAAGTGGAAATCTCTCTCCCTCATTGAAGAGGATGTGTCTCTCCCTAATGGCCAGTCCATTATTCATACCACCATTGTTCACCCAGGAGCGGTCGTCATTTTACCTATACTGGAGAACGGCCAGATTTTGACTATCAATCAATTTCGCCCTTCGTTAAATGACTGGATAATAGAGCTCCCGGCAGGAACCATAGAAGTAAATGAAGATCCCATCATTTCGGCAATGCGAGAGCTAGAAGAAGAAACAGGCTATAGCGCACAAACATTTATTCCATTAGGGCAAATGCACCCTTGCGCTGGATTTTGCGATGAGATTCAATACGTATTTATTGCCCGCGATCTCAACAAAACACAGCGATTAACTTGTGATGATGATGAAATCATTGAAGTTAAGCCCCAATCTGTCGAAACCCTTGACCAATGGATTGTAAACGGTCAGATTACAGATTCAAAAACCATCGCATGCCTATACAAGGCTAAATTAAGCGGGCTGATTTAGACGCTATTGAGAAAGGAATTAAGAATGGATTTTCGCTCAGATACTGTAACCAAGCCCACACAAGCAATGCGCGATGCTATGGCCAATGCCGAAGTAGGTGATGATGTCTATGGTGATGACCCAACAGTAAACGAGTTGGAGCAATGGACAGCAGATAGGCACGGATTCGAAGCCGCAATCTTCACTACCTCGGGTACACAAGCCAATTTATTAGGGCTAATGTCTCACTGCGAACGAGGAGATGAATACCTGTGTGGCCAACAAGCCCATAATTATAAATATGAGGCTGGAGGTGCAGCGGTACTTGGTTCCATTCAACCTCAGCCAATAGAGAACAATCCCGATGGGACAATCAGCATCGAAAAGCTGAGAGCAGCCATTAAACCTGATGACTTTCACTTTGCCAGAACCAAGTTGCTCAGCCTTGAAAATACCATAAATGGCAAGGTTCTTCCCATTTCGTATCTAAAGGAAGCACGCGAATTTACCTATCAGAATGGGCTAAAACTTCACCTTGACGGTGCTCGTGTATACAACGCTGCCGTTGCTTTGGATGTTGATGTTAAAGAAATCGCTCAGCATTTTGACTCTATGACCATTTGTTTGTCTAAAGGGCTAGCCGCTCCAATTGGATCACTTTTGTTAGGTGATAAAGAGTTTATTAATAAAGCCAGACGAATTAGAAAAATGCTTGGGGGTGGTATGCGTCAGGCGGGTATTCTTGCAGCGGCCGCTAAGCTGGCGATGACAGAACAAGTAAGTCAGCTTGCTATAGACCATAGCAACGCGCAAAAACTAGCGATTGGTTTAAGCAACATTAACGGTTTTAATGTGAATCCAGAGTTTGTTCATACAAACCTAGTTTTTGCCAAACTAGATGAGTCAGTAGATATCGATAATATAGCTAAAGAACTCGCAAAAGATAATATTGTTGTCTCACCTTCTAACCCTATCCGATTTGCAACACATAAAGATATCAGCTCTGATGATATTGATATGCTGTTAAGTAAACTCAACAAGCTAGTTTAACCACAAAAAAAAGCCTTGCCGGCAGTGAGTGGCAAGGCTTTAAAGGAATCCAATTCCAAATTATCTTAAGCTTAGATACATCCTATGAATTAAGCCTTCTTAGGGCTTCTAATTCTAAACATAATGGCGAACATAACAGGAACCACAATCAGTGTTAACACGGTTGCAAATCCAAGTCCGGCCATAATAGTAACCGCCATCGAACCAAAGAAAGCATCAAACATTAATGGGATCATACCCAAGATTGTTGTCAATGCAGCCATACTTACAGGCCTTACACGGCTTATCGCGCTGTGCACCACTGCATCGTACGGTTCTCTACCTTCTTTCAATTCAATATTTATCTGATCCAAGAGAACAATGCCATTTTTCAAGATCATGCCACTTAAGCTTAATAAACCTAAGAAAGCCGTGAAACTAAATGGCATGTTAAAACCAAGCAGACCAACAGAAACACCAATAATTGAAAGTGGAACGGTAAACCAAATAACCAGAGATTTTTTAACTGAGTTAAACAGGAAGATAGTGATGACGAGCATCAACAGATAGCCCATAGGCAATGATTTAAATAACATTGTCTGTGCATCTTTAGATGACTCATACTCTCCGCCCCACGATAGCTCATACCCTTCGGGTAAAATTAACGCTTCAATCTTAGGTTGAACACGTGCGAACAGACTTGCCGGTGTTTCATCACCTAAAACATCATGATCAGCGAGAACAGTTAGTGTACGTTTCCTGTCCCTACGTAAAATAAGTGGCTCAGACCAACCCAACTCGATACCATCAATCACTTGTTCAATCGGAACGTAAGTTTGTTGACTTGGGCTCCAAATACCTAAATTTTGTACCGTATCAAAATTAACTCGCTCTTCTTCCGGCAAGCGAACCAATATAGGCAAGCTCTTAGTACCATCACGGAACAGGCCGATGGTACTACCACCAAACGCCGTTTGCAGTGTATTTGAAAGGTCTTCTTTAGAAACGCCCATTCGGCGAGCTTTCGATTCATTGAAAACAGGGATCAGCTCTTTAGTGCGTTCACGCCAGTTGTGACGAATATTTCGAGAGCCAGGATCTTGCTCTAAAATGTCTTCAACCTGAACGGCGATGTCTCGTAATACTTGTGGATCAGGGCCAGTAATACGAGCCTCAATTTTCGAAGCCGGGGACGGACCAAATTCAATAAGTTTAAACTGGAAACTTGCGGTGTTGAATTTAGCTGCAAGTGTGCCATCTAATTTGTTCAGCAGCTCAAACATTTTTTCACGATCAGTCGTACGAACTTGTAGCTGAGCGTACGCCTCATAACTTTTTTCAGGTGCGTAAGTTAGCGCAAATCGTTGAAGCCCCTGCCCTACCGAAGTCGTCACAAATTGCACGTCGTCTTGTTCACGAACAAACTGCTCTACTGCCTTTGTTTGCGCAACGGTTTCTCGGATATCCGTTCCCTCTGGCATCCACATATCTACATAAAACATAGGAGTATTTGATGCAGGGAAAAACTGCTGCTTAACATTACCAAAGCCAACCACGGCAACAGCAAGCAAGGCGATCATTGCAGCTACCGTCATCCAACGGAAGCGAATTGCAAATTTTAGAAACGATCCGAATAAAACATACATAGCACCCTTGTATGGGTCTGTATTTTCACCTTCTTTACTTTCACCGTCTTTCAACAATAAATCAGCTAAGAATGGTGTTAGGGTTAATGCCGTGATCCAACTTAAGAACAGCGAATAGCATAACACCCAGAACAGTGAGCCCATAAATTCACCCGTCGCATCTTGCGACAAGCCAATTGGAGCGAACGCGGTAATCGCAATTATTGTTGCACCTAATAAAGGCCATTGTGTCTGCTTTACGATATCGACCGCCGATTGAAGTTTAGTGCGGCCTTTTTTCAGCCCGACTAAAATTCCCTCTACGACAACAATGGCATTATCAACCAACATCCCTAGTGCAATAATCAAAGCACCTAATGAGATTCGGTGAAGCTCTATATTATTCAGCTTCATTAAAATAAATGTGCCAAGCACCGTGAGCAACAGAACAGAGCCTATAATAATTCCGCTTCTGAAACCCATCGTAAATAACAGCACAACAATAACAATCCCAACAGCCTGACCCAGGCTTACGATGAAATCATCAACCGATTTATCCACCTCTTGAGATTGGTTATAAAAATAGTTGAGGTCTAAACCTGCGGGTTTAATGTTTTCAATTTCAGCCAATTTAGCTTCAATTTTCTTGCCCACTTCAACAACGTTAACACCAGAGCTAAAAGAAACACCAAGGTTTATAGCTGGCTTGCCGTTGTAAGTAATTACATTGCTAGGCTTTTCTTTAATTCCACGTGAAACCGTAGCTACGTCTTTCAGACGAATTAGTTTTCCTGTATCACGGCCATGAATAATAAGACTCTCTAACGACTCGACCGAATCAAGAGTGCCACTTGGACGAATAGTCAGTGTCTGTCCGCTAATCAGCATTTCACCAGCAGAAATAACACTGTTCTGTTGATTCAATAGGTTGATAACGGTAGTAAAATCGAGGCTTAATGAGGCAAGACGGTCTATCGACATTTCAACAAAAAGTTGTTCTTGCTGGTCGCCTGCAATGCTGACTTTACCAACACCTTCAACTAGCTCCATCTCACGCGCCAGCAAATCTGCATAACGTTTTAGTTCGATGTAGTCGTAACCGTCACCAGTTAGCATAACCATGATGCCAAATACATCACCAAAGTCATCAATGACCTGAACAGAGCTCACTGCAGATGGAAGATTAGGCTTGAGATCATTCACTTTGCGGCGCATTTCATCCCAAATCTGCGGCAATTCATCAGGGCCATATTCCATCTTCATACTGACCATGATTTGAGACATACCAGCAGAGGAGATAGAAGTAATATTGTCTACATAAGGAAGCTGGCGAATCTCTTTTTCAATGGGATAAGTAAGTTCTTCTTCTACTTCTGTCGTCGTCGCTCCCGGATAGGTCGCGATAACCAAAGCATCTTTGATCGTAAAAGCCGGGTCTTCAAGTCTACCTAAACCAAAGAATGACTGAGTACCGCCAATGGCCAAAATAACCAGAAACAGCCAGCTAATAACTTTATTCTTAATCGAATACTCTGCAATACTCACTGTTAGTTATCTCCTTTTGCTAAAACAACTACAGCGTTATCACGTAGCTTTCTTAGGTTTGAGTTCACGATGACATCACCATTTTTTACGCCATTTGTCACAATCGCACCTTCACTATTAACCTGTACAATATCGACGGGCACTTTATTAACCTTACCTTCAGTCACTTTCCAAACAAAAAACTCACCGCCCTTATTACCAGCATCTAACGCTGTCATCGGCACCTGATATCCGCGAAGCACACCAAGGCCTGCCGCAACCAAATCAACCTCAAGGTTTGCACTGGTACCTGGTAAAATAGCAGGTGTTACCTGCGGCATCTCCAACCACAATTCATAGGCAGTACTGCCTTCTGCTGGTTCGCTGGAATGTTCGTAATAATAAAGAGTGTATTGACCATCATCGCCCGAAAAGGTCGTTTTGACCGGATAGTTTTTGGTATTTGAATCCGGATTGATCATGGCTAAAACAGAATCAGAAATAGCGATACGAACACGAACAATGTCGCCTCTATAAACGCTCAGGATAGTTTCACCCGGACTCACACTCTCAAAAGACTTTTTAGGTACTTCCGATATATACCCATCATAAGGCGCAACCAATCGGGTATATTCAAGATTGTTTTTAGCCGCTAAATAGTTTACTTCTGCCAAACGTAAGTTCGAGGTCAACTCATCATATTCCGATTGAGAAACCATTTTTCTTTTCAACAGGTCGCTACTACGGCTATGCTGCTTCATCGCAAGCTCATATTGTACTTGCGCGTCTGTATATTGTTGCCTGAGCTTGCCTGAATCAAGTTTTGCCAGTAGCTCGCCTTTTTTCACCTTCTGGCCAGCACGAACCAGTATTGCTTCCAGTTCG
>ASRM01000172.1_pt1 | contig 11642 bp, 6 predicted proteins | sample 693238 | NCBI WGS metagenome assembly ASRM01 (sample SAMN02169242, study PRJNA158439) | bioreactor metagenome | isolation source: day 74 sample from continuous culture bioreactor inoculated with sediment... | place: Germany: Bremen
AAAGATATGATGAAAATTATGGTACCCCTCACCAAAGGTAAAAAAGGCAAGCAAGCCGTTATCACGGGCGGTATTTTTAGTGGTATATGGTTGCGAGCCCCAAATATGAGCTAACGAGTTAATGAAGAACGTAGAATGGTGGCTTAAAAACAACCGCAATGCGCCCACAATTAGCAACATGCCAACAATATCACCGTAAATAACACCCAGTAAAAGTGCTATACCAACATTGGTGATTAATGCCAAAGCAAGATAATGTTTGTGCTGCCACATAACTATCTTATCTTTCTGAAGATCCCGACAATTGCTGTAATCTGAGTATGTGTCTTCCGTGTAGTTTCTCAACATCCAGCCTATATGGGAATACCAGAAACCACGTTTCGCTGAATAAGGGTCTTTATCATTATTATCGACAAACTTATGATGAGGACGATGATCTGACGACCAGTGGAGCACACTATTTTGCAAAGCAAAAGCGCCACCAATAGCGTAGACAAAACGTAGTGAACTGTGTGCCTGATAAGCTTTATGCGCCCATAACCGATGATAACCAGCAGTAATGGACAGATTACAGAAGCTAAAAGTGATTATAAACCACAACGCATGCTCCCAGCCATAACCATAATAATAGCCATAAACTGGTGCAGCTATCAGTGCTAGCACGCCACTAAATAGGAACACAAAAACATTAAGCCAAATTAATGGTGGTTTATTACTCGATTTCATTTTACTTGCCCATTGGGTGAACACCTGTACGCCAGAATATCAGCGTACAGGTGTTCGCTCAATAAATAATGAAGATAAATGAGTTTTAGCTCACTTTTCTTTGAACAAGGCTTTGATTATCTAACATTCTACGATGCGGCGTCATTACAACGATTCAATAGAGCGAATCCGTATGCTAAAACGGCTCAACGCTTTTGCACTATGGCGTAATCTTCATTAATTAATTCCTGAACGAAACAAGACGGCGAGTTGCCATGAACGACCCAAACCTTTTCTTTTGCTCGGGTTAGTGCAACATAAAAAAGCCGTCTTTCTTCTGCAAATGGATAACATTCAGACGACCCCGTCAGAACGGCGTCTAAATGCGGCTGACGCTCCACTGAAGGAAATTGCCCTTCATCAACCCCAACAATAAACACATAGTCAGACTCCGTGCCTTTACTCCCATGGCAGGTCATATAAGACAGTTCTAACTTAGGAAAACGTTTCTTCCAATCAGTAAACAGCGTCGGTTTATGGTAGTGATTTCGGCCCAATATCAATACAGATACTTGTTTTTCTTGCTTTTGATTTAATTCATCCAGCGTCTTTTCCATACGCACCATTGGAAGAACATAGACGGCTTTCTGTTTTTGCGCTTTGTAACTTTCGATCTCTTTTTCTATCTGATTTGGATTTTTCTGAATAAATTGATTTGCCACTTCTGCAATCATTGAGTTGAATCGATAACTGGTATCCAGAAAGTGAATCGTCGAACTTGGAAATCGCTCCGCAAATCCAATGGTTAAATCGACATCAGAGCCAGCGAATTGATAGATAGACTGCCAATCATCACCTACAGCAAACAAAGACGCCTGCGTTTTGGCATTTTTGCCAGCAGATAAACTTTCAAGTAAGGCTAACCTGTCAGGAGAAATATCTTGGTACTCATCAACCATAACATAACGCCAACTTGATGAAAATTTACCCGATTTAACATATGCTGTAGCCTTAGTTATCATGGTATAAAAATCAATATGCCCTTGTTCTTTGAGCATTTTTTGCCATGCTTGATAACAGGGCCATACCAGAGCTAGTTCACTATTTATGCGTGTATAATCTGAGTGTTCAATTAAATTTTGCTGCAACTCTCTCTTCGTCAAATGACACATGCACAACTGATCCAGCTGCTTCATTATCCAGGCTATTAATTTAGGGTTTTCTATCTGGCCTATTAACTCTTCATCCCCCTTAAGGTAAGCAATAGGCCAATTTGAAAGGTGTTTTTGCCAACGCTTATAATTAGTCGTATTTTCCCAGTGTGCCTTTAACCATTCACTGCACCACGATTTTCTTAATTTGTCATCCGTAGCCAGCGGTGAGACTATAATGTCATCTGACTCAACACTTTTGAGTATTTGAAGACCTAATTGATGAAAAGTGCATACGGTGGCTTTTTCGGCAGATATACCAATTTTATCGTTCAAACGGTTTTGCATTTCTCTGGCAGCATCGCGTCCAAAAGCCAATAACAACAATTCATCCGCTTGAGCTAGCCGACTCTGTAGTAAATAAGAGACACGTGATGTCAATACACTTGTTTTTCCTGTTCCTGCACCTGCAAGGACCAAGTTGTAATCATTATTTAATAATGCAGCTTGCTGTTGAGACAGATTTAAAGGAGACGATTCAATTTGACTAAATAGAGCAGTCCAGTTTTGACGTTCCTGTTCCAACCAATGATCATTTCTTTCGTCAACAAGTAGATCCGTTTTTTCCAACCACATTGAAACAGCAGTCATCGCTTGAGGCATCTTTTGTTTTGCCTCTTCAAGTGACATATTTAACGTCTCAAGCTGTTGGGAAACCACTTCTTTCCATGCTAGTAAGCTTGAATCGGCTAAATACTCTGGCTTTTTGATAAGCAACTCTAGTTCAGCGACCCAAATTGGCAAGTATTTGTTCAGTTGAATACACTGCTCTTCATACCAAGTTTGATATTTTTTCAGAGCACTACGTGCAAAGCTCTTACATTGATACCAAGGAAGTCCCTGAACGTGCCATGCAATAGCTTTTCCATCAGTCGAATGTGAATAAAACGTAATCGATCCCCAAAGGAGACCACGCTCAACGGTCAACTTGCCATTCCAGACAGAAAATGGGATACGCTCTTCACTAACTGAAGAGGAAATGAAAAGCCTGTCAGAGCCCAAGTTTATTTGTCTATATTCATCTTGTAAAAAAAACTGAGCAGAATTAGTTGCTTTTAACTCTATGGTTTCCATTTTCATTTCTGTATTTTTTGCATTTCATCGGATAGTTCTTTTGAACTATAAACTTAGACTACTTATTATACTCAAGTAACTTCAAGGTGCTAGTTTCAACCAACGAAGATGGGTTTATAGATTTATAATTGACGCATCGTATAGTACTGAATGACTAACGCGGACTGAAAAATCATCATGTATCACTTCTCAATGTAATATGAGCATAATTTTTCATCGGACAAAATGCTGTTTATATCACTTCATTATATTTATTGTAAATCGAACGTAGATTTCCTTACGAATTTCACCCCTATTCACGCTATAATTTGAACAACTATTTCCTTTAGAATCAATTAGACCGAACCAGTGCAGATTACCTTCAACTTTCGTCATTTTTGGGCAAATTCAGCCATTAACTATAGTACGCTGATATTATTCGCACTATTAGGCGTCACCACTCCAGCTTGGGTATTACAAGATTTTAAAATTATCACACCACTTATATTAGGTGTAATTGCTGCTGCATTAACCGAATCGGACGACAATTTTAAAGGCCGGATAAAAGCTCAAGTTTTAGCACTCATCTGCTTTGCAATTGCCACATTCTCCATCGAAGTTCTTTTTAATAAACCATTATTCTTCGCTTTGGGTCTGTTTTGTTCTACGGTTTCATTCGTCATGCTTGGTGCTATTGGCCCCAGATACGCTAAAATTGCTTTCGGCTCGTTACTCATCGCCATCTATACCATGCTAGGAGCGCATCAGAGCACCAACTTATGGTATCAACCTATCTTATTACTCAGCGGATGCGCTTGGTATTTTATTTTATCTATTGCTTGGTACTCAATGAAGCCAATGCAACCTGTCCAACAGAGTCTCTCTGTTGTATTTAAAGAGTTATCTCTTTATTTCGATGCTAAGCGAGCACTTTTCCATCCAGTTTCAGGCCTTATACCTCAACCACATAGAATTAATGAAGCCAGGCTCAATGCAAATACGGTTAGCGCGCTTAATCAGTGCAAGGCAACATTTCTTGCTCGCTCTAAACGTGGTCAGGTCGACGGACCAAGTGATCGGTTTTTAAAGATCTACTTTTTAGCTCAGGACATTCATGAAAGAATCAGTTCCAGCCATTACCGCTATCAGGATCTTGGCGAATCTTTTAAGCATTCCGACATTATGTTTCGTTTTAAATATCTACTCGAAACGCAATCTCAGTCATGCCGCGACATCGCTAGATCAATAAAATTAGGCACCAGCTACGAACATAATCCATTGTCAAAGCGGGCATTAAATGAACTTAGTAGTTCTATCCATTATATAGAGCAATCATCGCTCCCTGAATGGCAAGCATTAGTGCCTCAGCTAAAATACCTGTTTAATAATCTTGCTACGGTTGAAGAACAATTATCAAACGTCAATAACCCAGACGCCTTGTCTGAAAATGATGACGATATATTGCAAGATAATGAAGTTCATACGATCACAGCAATGTGGCAAAGAGTTAAAGTTAATCTTACCCCCTCATCGCTACTGTTCCGGCATGCTATTAGGCTCTCAGTCGCACTTACCATTGGTTACGGCATCATTCAGCTTTTCGACATAGAGCGGGGTTATTGGATATTATTGACGACTTTGTTTGTATGTCAGCCCAATTACAGTGCGACAAAACAAAAGCTGACCTCTCGCGTAATTGGTACCATCGGTGGACTTTTAGCCGGCGTTTTACTTCTGTTTATATTCCCATCATCTACAAGCCAACTATTTCTCATTATAGTTTCTGGTGTCGCATTTTTTGCCTTCAGGGTGAACAACTATAGTTACGCGACCGCATTCATAACGGTGCTTGTGTTGCTATGTTTTAACCAGTTAGGTGAAGGATACGCTGTAGTAATACCGAGGCTTACTGATACTGTAATTGGCTGTTTTTTAGCGGTATTGGCCGTGACCTTTATCCTGCCCGACTGGCAATCTAAACGCCTGCACAAAGTTATGGCTGACTCTGTCACCTCCAATAAACACTATCTGGCGCTCATAATTGGCCAGTATAGAATAGGCAAAAAAAATGACCTTCAATATCGTATTTCCCGTAGAAATTCGCACAATCAAGGCGCTCTTTTAAGCTCTGCAATTAACAATATGCTTATGGAACCAGGCCGTTATCAAGCCGCAACCGATGCGAGCTTTCGATTTTTGACCTTAAATCACGCAATGCTTAGTTATATTTCTGCGTTAGGAGCCCACAGGACTCGCATTGATAACGGCGTTACTCACCAGTTAATACTTGATGCCCACAGAGAAATACATATTCATTTAGATGCGTTAAGTCAACAACTCAACAACGATTGTCAGTCTCGTTTTGATACGCTTGATAGCAGCTTAATCGAGACACGATTTATACAATGGCAAGAGAGCGAAGATGACTCTGCAAGAATGGTTCTGCAACAATTACACTTAATATACCAAATGCTTCCAGAATTGCATGAGTTGGCTAATGCGCTAGCAGTTAAAACATCTAATACCGCTAAAATAAACAATTAATGATTTTACCTTTGAGTTTAGTGTGTAGAATTTGAACATCTAGTACAAAGGGATTATCCTTATAGAAGTAATTCTTATCCCAATCCGTGCTTAATGAGGATATTGGTATGCCTGTTTCATCCATACAGTCTGGTTATCAAGTGTTGCAGCAGTCGCAATCAATGGCTGATGAGGCAGCAAACGAGATTGCGGATATAACAAAATCTAGTGGGTTAGAATTTAATAATGTAGAAATAGAACAAAAACAAGATCAAGAGCTTAATCTTGATAAACCTAAGCCTTCTTATGAAGAAGCTTTAACCAAGCTCAATCAGTCCAACACATACTCTCAAGCTGGGACCAGCGTCGTTCAGCGTTCTAATGACATTATCGGAACTATTCTAGATACTCATATCTAAGCCACACCACTTTTCATCATGCATATCTATTTATTCAGACTATTTCATACAATTCCAAATCAAAATGAGCTAATCTATAACGTCAATCAGCGTTCACTCAATATAACTGCCTGATTTGAATCAAACATACAGCTCGTTGATAGTAAGGGAGATACAACAATTCGATGACAGCGAATATAAACGACATGAATAAGATAAAAGATTACCTCGAGTTTGGTATGAAATTATCTGTAACTATCAAGTTTGGTCCTAGAGATGAGTATACGTTTCAGTCAAATTTGGTAGGTATGAAAGACAATCAATTTCTATTAATTGATATGAACCAGAAAACCATTGAAGATCTGATCACCAAAAAGGTCAATAACATCGGTGTTGTCGTTCGCGGTATAACTAACACAGAGCTTGGCGACATTATCGCTTTCAAATCACAAATCATCACTCTCGTTTCAAGACCGACATGGTTGATGTTTATCAAATTACCCTACAAGTTTGAAACCAAACCTATACGAGCAAACAAACGATTTAAATTATCACTGCCTATTACTGTTTTACACGATGAACAAGAATATAGCGCAGTTTTGCAAGACTTTTCATCGTCGGGTTGTGGCGTCTTCTTTGAGCAGGCAGTTGAACTAGAAAAAGATATGCATGTCACCATTAAACCTCAACTAGAACATTTCCCGAAACAATCCCCCGATTGTCATATTGTTAATATTCGAAAACTGAATGATGGCCAGTTTATCGGTATAAAATATGATAAGGAAATCGAACTAGTCGATAACTTAAAGTTTGAAATACTTGAACATAGCATGCTCAACCGAAATTAATTTGTCATACGATGAACTTTTTTTTATAAAACTCCAATGCCTCAAATAAAGATGCCTCTTTAATCGGTTTAACAATGACATAGTTTGCCCCTGCATCTAAAAACGCCCTTTTGGTAGACTCAAGGCCGTCTGCCGTACAAGCAAATATCGGTGTAGACAGTTTTAATTGATCTCTTATAATTGAAGTTACTTCAATACCACCTAGGTTTGGCATTTGGTTATCCATTAATATCAGGTTATATTGCACGTTATTTAATCTTTCAATAGCGGCTAACCCATCTATCACCCAGTCAACTTTCATTCCATACTTTTCACAAAAGGCCTTGGCTATAAATGCATTGGTTTTGTTATCTTCCACAAGCAATACTGAAATATCGCGGTCAAAAAAGCTCCCCCCCTGATTAATCATAGGCTCAGGTAGAATAACTTGTCTATTATCGATGACCTCGACACGAAAAGTTAATGTGATTGTAGTACCTGTTTTCTCTTGACTATCAATTTGAATATCTCCCTCCAGCATTTCAACCAAGTGTTGAACGATAGTTAATCCAAGCCCACTACCTCCATAATTTCGGGTAATTGTACTTTCAGATTGTACAAATGGTTCAAAAATAGATTTTAGATTGGCTTGTGAAATACCAACACCAGTGTCTTTCACTACAATCGTTAATAAGTGGTTTAATTCATCAAGTTTAGACAGAGAGAACCGGGTTGTAATTGCCCCTACATGCGTAAACTTCACCGAATTACTCAGCAAATTAAACATAATTTGATTAAGTCGAACTTGGTCTGTTTTAAGCCTAATATCATTATCTATATTATTTTCCACTATTAGCTTAATATGTTTCTCTTTACAAAGTGGAGAGTAAATATTCTCGATTGAATTAACTACATTCGAAAATAAAAACTCTTTTTTTACGATACTGAGTTTACCTTGTTCTATTTTGGAAAAATCTAAAATATCATTTAATACCATCAACAAATGCTCGCCGCTCTGACAAAGAACGTCTATTTTTTCAATTTGGTTAATATCTGAAGACGACTTCTTAAGCAGTTGAGAAATTCCAAGTATACCATTTAGAGGGGTTCGGATTTCATGACTCATTCTCGCCATAAAATCAGCCCTCACCAAAGCCGACTTTTCTGCCTCCACTCGTGCAATATTACTCTGTCTCTCAGCTTCAATGAGAGTCGTGATGTCAAGGCCCTGCCCAATAATTGAATGTATTCCATTTTCTAATAGAATCGGTGATAAATTCCAGCGAAAAACTGTCTCGGAAATAGGGACATTTACCCCAGTAAGTACCGCCCCAGTTGTCACCATATTAATATGGTTAAGAATCCTTTGTTGGAAGCTCTGAAAGACACTCTCCATATGAATTCCATTCTTCTGAAATGCTTTCTCTGCAGCAGGATTCATACGTAAAATTTTTCCGTTCCCTGCCCAAACGATTATAGGAGACAACGCAAAATTAAATAAGTCTTGAAACAGTTGCTCTTTTTCAATCAGTTCGTCAAAAGTATGTTCAAGTGTATGCCCAATATGATCAAACTCCTTAACTATCGAACCTTTAAATGGCAACACCTTACGTTGATGCCTTGCAACTTGTGTATAGGCCACTAATGCAGCAAGCTCACCTGTTAGTTTTTTCTGTATTAGAAGACGAGCAAGAAGAGCCGTTGCAATAATACAAATCGCAGAAAAAATCAGTCCAATTTTATAATTATTTTCCAAAGACAAAATGCTTTGATTATCTTGCAAGGTATACACACTTATCGGTGTGTCTACGCCGTTAATCTTTAAATTAAGTTTGTTATACAAGAAATCACTATGTTCATCGACTAATAAGGAGGATTGTCTCTCCATTCGTGCTAACAAATCGTCGGTCAGCTTAATTGTCGAGGCAATTGGTTTACCTTCAGCTAATAAGACAATTTCTTCCGCGTGACTAATGCTTTTTAAGTTCTCAACCATGGGAAAGTTATTATCTAATACCACGACAATATATAGCTTTCCTATCACTTCACCATTATAAGCTTTAATAATGGGCATTCGTCTGATAAGTATATGCTTTTGAACCGCAGTGGTGTCCAATGCGGTATAATGCCAATTTCCGTTATAAGCAACTTTAGATGTCATGCTGTATAACTGTTGTTGGTCAACGCCAAAAAATGGAGCATTACCATCTTCCCAAAAAATCACATTATTCTTAATGATAAATCTAAAATCTGGCGTATTTTTAAGATCTGCTTTTTCTACAGAGAAAAAGTAATCATCAATTTGAGTCTTATCCCCTCTCTCAATAAACTCTTGTAGCGTTACGCTTTTTACTTGGCTGTTTTGATGTGTCTGCATGATGCCGAGTTTATAATCCAACAAATTTTGCAGTAACGTAGAAGTTTGAGTTAGATTTCGTTCAATTTCTTGTTTAATTGCTGTCGCGCTATATTGATAGCTAAAACCCAATAACAAAATAACCAATACAGAAAAAACTAAAAAAATTAGGCGAACCGTTAAGCTCGCCATTGATCTTGGTTTGGTACGGTCTGTTGTAAAAATCATCTATCTGAGTACCTAAATGCTCTTTTCTTAAGGATTTCGACTTTCTGTGAACTGTCTTTATCTGAGATAATTTCAAAACTTCCCGAATAGACAGTGGGTACTTTTTTTCCTTCCAAATCCCACTTTATCGCTTCAGCCATAGCAACACCGGTATCGTCATTCATGCGCATAACGGTCACATTCAGGCCTCCATCCTTAATAGATTTCAGCTCTGCTGAACCTCCACCCCAGCCATTGACCAATATGTTTTTTCTGCCCGACTCTTGTACAGCTTGAACTGCCCCAAGTGCCACATCGGTTGAACAGGCATAAATCAAATCCAAATCCGAATACCTTACTAAGGCGAGTTTTGTCGCTTTATAACTACTCTCTTTTGTCGCCTTCGTATAAAAAGAAGATTGCAATTGATAATCGGATAAATCGCTCATCGCATGAATAAAGGTATCGCCCCGAGCATCACTGATATAACCCTGAGAAAAGTACATCACAGAATACTTAGCTCTTTCCGGTAACACCTTTTTAAAATAGTCTGCCAACGCTAGGCTTCCGAGTAAATGATCAAACCCTACATAAAAAAATGGCTGCTTGTATTCCCACGCTTTCACGGGTGTTGTTATATTTTGAAGTATTAATTTTGTATTCGAGCGATGCAGTACATGCTCAATAAATTTTCGATGCCTTCCAGTATCCAAAGTAAATATCAAATAATCCGTATTATTATTTAACGCTTCATTCAGTGATAAATTTTGTTGGCGGGCATCCTCATTCGGCCGAGTAAAGACCTGCTCTAGCGTATATCTAATTTTCAATTCATTTAAACGTGCTTCAAACGCTTTTATATTTCGTCGCCAGTAATCAGATTCTTGTTCTCCAGGATAAACTACCGAAATTTTAATCGGTTCTACTTGTGTGGTGGTAATGGGTATTGGAAAATGGTTGATGGCAGTACCTAAACTTTCGGTCAAGGTTTTCTGTTCGGGGTGTTCTTGCAAATATTCTGGATAAGTCCAAAAGCCACTCAAATTTTGCATAGCCATACTAACCGGGGAAATAAAACAAATCACTAACAACACCATTGCAGCGATAATTTTCATTGCGATTCACCTCTTTCTAAAAACAACACACCCAAAAGGCCGACTACTCACATGAAGGTAGAACTTCTCAGTAAGCGAAACTGAAACAAGCTTCGTAAGCTAACATGAATATATAATAGTATGTGATATGTGTGATAAATAACAATTCATTCATAAAAAAACCGCCATATTGCACTATGACGGTTTAATTATTTAACGTAGATCAATCGATTAAAAGGTGAATGCCAGATTTGCAGAGCCACCAAACTCATTTTCATCCACGTAAGAACCCGCAATGTCAAAGCTAACAACATCAAATGGACTAACCCCAATACCCGCTGTAATGGTATTGTCTATTGTGTCTTTCGTGTCTATCTGATAACCGGCTCTAACCTGCAACCAATCCCACGCATTTCCCTCAACGCCAAAGCGTACAAACTGAGTATCGTCATCGATGTTATTGTATCGAGTCTGCGCAGTCAGATCTGCATCTACCGCTAACGTTACGAATTGACTAGTGTAAGCAGCAGCGACTGTGGCTTGAGGTGTTAACTCATATTTAATAGCAGAATTTTGGGTTTTAATATCTTTTTTAAACAGATCTCTTATTGCCATGCCAACCTGCCAATTGTCTTTGTACCACACTGCACCAATATCGAGATTAAAGGTATTCTTTTTCTTCTCACTTTGGTCGTAATCAGACAGGTCAAAATCTTCAACGGTTGCTGAATCGTAATAGGTCTTTAGCTGTTGGTATTTTGGTGATATGCCCAACGATACCATCTGTCCTTGAATTTGAAGCTGTTTAGCGAAAGAAACACCAAATTCGGTATAACCGAATGCCGCAAGTTCTATCTTAGAGCTATTATAACGATCTTCTGTATCCGTAATCGCATTGCCTGTATCAACATAAGAGGAAATTTGTGTCAGACCAATCACCTCCACGTAGCCCTGAGTGAATATATTTACTGCCACATATTGATTTGGAATAGCTACGGCTAATCCGCCGTTCGCCGTAACCGTCAAAGGTTTATTGCCTTGTAGTTCGTCAAGATGGTCATTCAATTGAGTGATAATGGAAGCGTCAGGAATCGGCTGGTCTTCAAAGGCTTCAATGGTATCCTGAAGGTCATCAGCTTCTTTGAGCGTTTCATCGGTATCTTTAACTGTCACCCCGAGAGCTGGTAGCAACAATCCGACGTCATCGCTATCTCGATAATTGGCCGTTAAGGCTGGATTATAAAAAGGAGCCACAAGATAGTCAGCCG
>ASRM01000173.1_pt1 | contig 11602 bp, 11 predicted proteins | sample 693238 | NCBI WGS metagenome assembly ASRM01 (sample SAMN02169242, study PRJNA158439) | bioreactor metagenome | isolation source: day 74 sample from continuous culture bioreactor inoculated with sediment... | place: Germany: Bremen
CAAACTACGTATCCCATTGCTGATGTTGCCTTTACTTCGCGGCTGCTCCACCAGTTTTTGAATGATAGGAAGACCAAATGCGGCTGTTTTTCCCGTTCCAGTTTGAGCCCCGGCAAGCAAATCCCGACCATCCAGAACGTGGGGTATCGCTTTTTGCTGAATTGGCGTTGGCTCAGTAAAACCAAGCGCTGCAACACGGTCTACAAGGTATTGAGTCAGCGGAAGGTTTGCAAAAGAGGAGATAGCATCAGACATTGAAAAAGCTCAGTAGTGTTTGGGGCGGCGATTGTATCAAAACTGACTGGATTGTCTAAGGACATCAGGGTAGAGGATTAAAAACAATTCCCTGAACGTGTCGTAATGCTGCTCTAAATCATCATAACAGTCTGCTAATGGCGTCATTCTCATGCTTCTTGTGGACATTTTTTCCAACGCGAATTGAATATTGTCCATCTCTGAATACGATTCTAACCACCTGCCACGCCACATAGACTGTATTACTTTACGATAACGCTCGGGCAACTCAACATCGGTTGGCAGGCTGTGAGGTTCGGCCTGAAGGCAAAAAGCCTCTAGCGGTTGTGTACAAAACTGCTGCCATTGAGACGCGAGGCAATGATCCCAAAATACATCCAATGCTATCGGCGCAAACCTTCTTGTCTTGGGAGAAAATAAGGTTTTCGCTTCTTTCATCACCGCATGATTATCGGTATAGCTATCAACAAATCGATGTAGACGTATACCCTGCACAATTTCGGCGCTGTACAATCCATCAGGATTACCTTTTACAAAGTCGCCTAAAAAATTGCCTAAAATATTACTTTGGCAATGATCTGCAATATGAATGTGGGCAAGGAAATTCATACTTTACTCTATCTACTTGCCCCAAGATCAAACCATTTAGTGGTTTTCAGGTTCTTCATCCAGTGTTCCAGTTTTTATTTCATAATCAGATAATTCGAATCCGATTTCGAGAGCATCAAGCAGCTCCAAGCTGTCACTGTCTTTCCATTGTTCGCTCATAAACATTCCTTTTTTTATTACTCTAGTGGTTTCAAATTTCACCTCTAACGAGTAGACCTTTTTTATATGACAATTTGCAAAGCACCACTATAATTTAAAGCTATAAGATATAACAAAAAACACAATAAACAACCCTATCGCAGTTGCTTTTTTTTAAAGCTCACTTAATTGAGTTAACATTCTAATAACTTCTTGTGTTGATAAACCGATTGCCCTAGCATCTTTACACTAATTTTAGGATCAAATTTCAAATAAATGAGATGAGTTACTAAGTTTTTAATCTAAAATGAGTAATGTATTGTTACAGAAACATGATAACGTTGGAGCCATCATGAAGCAGATTAACTTTAGAACCATTGATAAGGTTTTTATTAAAATGTCTATCAATGATAAATTTTGGGTTCTGTTTGCCCTATTTCTATTTGCCCTTACTACTACAGCCCTCAATAGATACAGTGACTCTATTGATAGCATCGAAAGTCAATCGATTCAGGTTACAGAAGCCAAGCTACAGAGTTTCGTGAGAAGCTCAGTTCAATTTGACTCTATGGACAAACTGTCGCAATTAGGCATATCTGTATCCAGCTCGTCTGATGAAACAACTCGCAATGATCAAAGTGTTACCGCTGTTGTTCGACTAAACAACGGTCAATTTGCTTCACTGACAGAGAACGTCGGCTCACTAGAAAAACAAGCTAAAAGCGATGCGCTTACCAGCTTATTTCTTACCTATCTCTGGACCATTCCCTTTATCATATTCAGTTATTGGGTAAGCACCTTTATCGGAGGTGCCCTTTATACCTTATGGCAAACAACACTCAAAATTGCAGAAGGTGATCTGACTTCACGGCTTGGGTTCCATCCAGGACGCGATGAATTTGGTACCATTGGCTGTGCACTAGATGAAGCGATGGATACACTAACCAAACTTGTTGTCGTTGTGAAAGATAGCTCGACAACATTAGAGGGAACCGCAAACTCTTTTGAGGTTGAAGCGAAGCAAAGTGAACAGCAAATTAATTCTCAGCATAATTCACTTGATTCTGTAGCAACAGCAATGGAAGAGATGACCGCATCAGCCCAAGAAGTCTCTAATGTTGCTCAACAAGCCGCCGAGCACTCTGAGAACGACGCCAAATATGTTCAGGCAAGTCAAAACAGAGTTCACAATGCAATAACCGAAATTGACCAGTTATCGCAATACATTGCTCAAACGTCTGATTCGGTAACGACATTAACTGAAAATACCACTCAGATAAATGATGTCGTCACCACTATCAATGCAATTTCAGAGCAGACCAACCTATTAGCACTTAATGCTGCAATAGAGGCGGCCCGTGCGGGCGAACAAGGAAGAGGGTTTGCCGTTGTTGCCGACGAAGTGCGTACCCTTGCAAGTCGAACTCAGGAAGCAACTGTCGAAATTCAGGCTATGATCGAAAAACTGCAGAGTGAGACAACGATTATCGCTTCGAAAACGCAAGATACTGTTAAGCAGGCGCAGACCAGTAGTGAGTTAATATCTGAAATTGGTAACGATGTGGAATCCATAGCGGAATCTGCAAAATCTGTTATGAATATGAGCATTCAAATTTCAACCTCTGCCGACGAACAAAGTGCTGTCGCTAACGATATCGCCAGTGAACTAAGCGATATTCGGACACAGTCAGATGCGATAAAAAATGTTGCTGAAAGTTCTGCCCGAGGCGTAGCAGAGTTATCAGATGCATCTAGAAACCTAAATGTCGTACTAAAAGATTACCGCACCTAACTTTTTTCGTACAAAACAGGGCTTACCTTTAGAGATAAGCCCTTTTCTTTATATAAAGCACCTCAAATTTACTACTGTACCTTCTTTATGTTCAGTCATAACGAATTCAATTCTAAACAGTCCCTTCAAATCAATGCCTTGATCAGAAGCCAATTAATTCTCCCTAAACAAGCATCTTCAAGTTACTTGGGTATATAATACAAATTATTATAATCAATATAACGGTAACTGAATGATATTTCGCCGATTTCTCGCAGTTCTAGCGGTCATTTTTTTTTCAGGGTGTGCAACTTACGCTGGAATAAACTACGACAGTCTATTTGGTGATGAAACCGTTATAGAAAGACAAGCCCCTTATGACTCAGCACTGGCTCAACATTATCTAGCCAATGTTAAGCCAGTCATAGACAATCGATGTGTCGTCTGCCACGCCTGTTATGATGCTCCTTGCCAATTAAAAATGTCTTCCGTTGAAGGTATAGATCGTGGTGGCAGCAAAAACACAGTCTATCAAGGAACTCGCCTCATCGCCTCGGCTCCTACCCGCCTCTTCGAAGATGCTCAAACAACAGAGCAATGGCGAGCGTTTGATTTCCACCCTGTCTTAAATGAAAGAACTCAAAACGAAACTGCCAACCTAGATGCTGGCTTAATGGCAAAAATGTTGATGCAAAAAGAGAAGCATCCATTACCACAACAAGATCAGCTTGAAGATTTTGACTTTTCATTATATCGCGATGAGCAATGTCCAACCGTTGAAGAACACGCGCAATACGAGTCAGATTATCCTAATTGGGGAATGCCTTACGGTATGCCTAATCTCGCTAACGTCGAATACAACACACTCGTCAATTGGCTTGAACAAGGCGCAATTATGTCGTCGCAAAAACCAATCTCATCGGATGAACAAAAGCAAATTGCTAAGTGGGAAACTTTTTTAAATCAAAACGATTTAAAAACTCAGCTCTCCGCCAGATACCTTTACGAACACGTTTACCTATTCCACCTTTATTTTTCTAACCTCGACAATGAGCCAAGATTTTTTAATCTTATACGTTCGTCAACACCACCAGGGAAACCTGTAAAACGCATTGCAACAAGACGACCGTATGACGACCCGGGTGTTGATCGAGTTTATTATCGCCTACTTCCAGAACTGGGTGCTATTGTCGATAAAACACATATGCCTTACGCGCTAAACGATCAGAGGATGGGAAACTGGAGCCAATGGTTTATTCAAGCTAATTACGAAGTGCCAACACTGCCCAGTTATCAATCTAACGTCGCCGCTAATCCTATGACTGCTTTTAGCGATCTTCCAGTAAAAGCACGCTTCCAGTTTTTGTTAGATGGTGCACAAAACACCATAATGGCCTTCATTAAAGGACCAGTATGTCGCGGTCAACTCGCGCTAAATGTTATTAATGACCGCTTTTGGGTCTTTTTCTTGGACCCTGAATCTGCAGATATCCCTGAGATTAACCAATTTTACCACCAACAAGCTAACAATCTGAAGTTGCCGGCCGAAAAAGAAAGCAATGCGGAGCCACTGGTCAATTGGATTTCTTATTCGAACCAGCAAGCTCGTTATCTTCAGGCAAAGTCTGAATTTACCAATAAATGGTTTGCTAGTGGTGCTCGGTTAACCACCGATGTACTTTGGACCGGAGCAGGTAAAAATCAAAATGCCGCCTTAACCATATTCCGTCATTTTGATAGTGCTTCTGTCGTCAAAGGGCTAGTTGGGGAGAATCCAAAGACTGCATGGGTCATTGATTATGCCATGCTGGAACGCATTCATTATCTGTTAGTGGCAGGCTTTGATGTTTACGGGAACTTCGGCCATCAATTAGTGACACGTATGTACATGGATTTTCTTCGCCTGGAAGGAGAAAGTCATTTTCTAAACTTGTTGCCCAATGATGTCCGTCATAAAGAATTGAGCTCTTGGTATCAGGACCAAAGCCCTTCTTTTAACCACTTTCTACACCGTAATGTCAAACCTTTTAGCCAGCCAACAGGTATGCATTATGTTACTGAATCGCCAAAAGAAGAGCTATTTAGTATGTTAAAGCAACAATATAAACCTGTATTGACTGACCGATACGCCATTATTAATACGGGGTTAAAACCTGAAAATGAAGCCATATTAAGAAAAATAGATAAGTTGAAAGGTTTTTCCGAAAACTCCATCCCTCAAATTAGCATGATGATGGTGACCACCAATACAGGAAAACAACAACTTTTTACTCTGCTTAGGAACAATGCACACAAAAATATCTCCAGTCTGTTCAATGAAGAGGCAAACCGATTACCGGAACAAGACGATTTAACCTTAGTTCGTGGGGTTATAGGCAGTTACCCTGCTGTCTTCTGGCAACTTAATGAAGATGAAATTCAACAATTTTACAGCCAATTAAAGTCAGTACAAATTGAACAAGATTATATTAAGTTATTGAATCGATTTGCTATCCGAAGAAGCTCCCCTCAGTTTTGGGAGTTAAGCGATCGTATTTCTGCATGGTATCAACAAGATCAACCTATCGAATTTGGTTTGCTGGACTACAATAGATTTGAGAACAGGTAGTTTCTCAACGATGATTGGATACTGATCTGAACTAGCAGTGCACGTGTTTGCTCTATTATTTTGGTCAGTGTCACTCTCGTTATGTCATCAAGGTCACTCGACATAAGGAGCAAGTTATGAACATGCGAGAAAAAATTGAAGACTTAGAACAGCAAATTTATATTGCGTGCTCAGAAGGTGATATTGAAACCATGAATATGCTGGAATATCAGCTAGAGCAGTTACGGGGCCGTATGGAACATGTCCTTGATGATGATCCATACGCTCTTGAAGACTATTATTATGATGAATAAAACATAAAAAAGCCCAGCTCTTATTCGTCTGGGCTTTGTTCATTTAATTGTGTAGTCTCGAAATAACTATCGTAATCCGTGCAAAAACTCATGTCGGGTTGCTGAATTTGATTTAAAAATACCACCTAGTGCCGTTGTTGTTGTCACACTGGTTGCATCCATAACGCCACGAGACTTTACACAATAATGCGTTGCATCTATGGTAACCGCTACATCATCGGACTCTAACAGGGTTTGCAAAGCAACTAATACCTGTTGTGTCATACGTTCCTGAACTTGTGGTCGTTGAGCAAAAAATCGCAGGATTCGGTTAATCTTCGACAAACCGATAATTTTTCCTCTTGGAATATAAGCCACCGCCGCTTTACCATCAATAGTCACTAAATGATGCTCACAAGTACTCGTTACGGTAATATCTTTTACTCTTACCATCTCACTTACATTCATTTTGTTTTCAATGACGGTGATCTTAGGAAAGTTTTTGTAATCTAACCCAGAGAAAATCTCATCTACATACATCTTGGCGATGCGATGCGGTGTTTCTTCCAAACTATCGTCCGATAGGTCTAAATCAAGTATCTGAAGTACTTCCCGCATGTGATACTCGATGCGTTCTTTCTTCTCTTCTCGAGTCATATCGTTAGATTGCATTGGCGTTTCCAGCCCTCGCATTTCTAGCGCATCCTTAACCAATTTTGCTGATTCGCTAATATTCGACATAGCCTCTCCTACAACTTGAACTCATTACTCTGCCCGAATGGTTGACAAGCATACTCGGATTTAACCAATATTTCACCTATATAACCAAATGACCTCAGACACAGGATTCAAGTTCCACGTAAAACTAAACCCTTACCAATAGTACATGTATTTATTCTGTGAACCTTGCGACGTGGGGATAAGAGCAAAATGTGCTATTGTTCCTCGGTTATTTTAAAGAACAAGAATAAGGATACATTATGGGCTGCTGTGATACGCCAGGTCTTATGCCAATTAGTGAAGCACTTGAAAAGATGCTTTCCAGTGTTGAAGCTAAACTTACCGAAAAAAAACTACCTCTCGACGAATCAGTTGGATTTGTTTTATCAGAAGATCTGCTCTCACCTATTTTTGTTCCACCCTTTGATAATTCAGCGATGGATGGATATGCCCTTCGCCGAGCTGACTTAGCTAAATCTAATACGCTACCACTCGCTGGAAAATCATTTGCAGGTTTGCCATTTGAGGGCGAATGGCCCGAGGGAACTTGTCTACGAATTATGACAGGTGCAAAAATCCCACACGGCTGTGACGCCGTAATCATGCAAGAAGATACTGAGGTAACTGAAGCAGGCGTATTATTTAATAAAACAGACGTAAAGGAAGGCAACAATATTAGACCTACAGGCAATGACATTGCTCAGGGTGCTATTGTGTTGACAAAAGGTTCTAGATTAACACCAAGAGATCTTCCTATGATCGCTTCACTGGGAATCAGCCATGTGAGTGTTTATAACAAACCTAAAGTGGCCTTTTTCTCTACTGGAGACGAACTTAAAACACTTGGCACCCCATTAGAAGAAGGACAGATATACGATAGCAACCGTTACGGCATCAAAATCATGCTGGAGAAATTCGGTTGCGAAGGTATCGATTTGGGCATTATTCCTGATATCCCAGAGCAATTAAGAGCCACGTTCGAAAAAGCCCAATTGGAAGCTGACGTAGTAATGACTTCTGGTGGTGTCAGCGTCGGTGAAGCTGACTATACAAAAGATATTTTAGAGGAGTTAGGCGAAATCGGTTTTTGGAAACTGGCTATTAAACCAGGAAAGCCATTCGCTTATGGAAAACTAGACCATGCCATTTTCTGTGGTCTGCCAGGAAATCCTGTTTCTGCTGCCATCACTTGTTATGTATTGGTCCAGCCTTTACTCGCCAAGCTAGCTGGTGAAACCAACTGGAAAGCCCCTGAGTCTATTTCTGCTGTAACTAAGTCAGCATTTAAAAAGAAACCAGGCCGCACCGATTATCAACGTGGTATTTACTCACTAGTAGACGGGAAGTTCGAAGTAGAATCGTCAGGAAACCAGAGTTCGGGCGCATTCCGTTCGATGAGCGTGAGTAATTGTTTTGTCGTTATCGAAAGCGACAGAGGCAGTGTTGAGGTAGGTGAAACCGTTCAAATAGAAATGTTTAACCACACGATGTATTGATTAAGAGCAGGTAATGGGAAATCGGATATGGGTAACCCATAACCCATAACCCATAACCCATAACCTAAAGCCCGTAACCGGTAACCCATAAGCGGTAACCGGTAATCGGTAGCCTATAACCCAAACTATCCCGGTCTTTTATGGAAATTCTGTCTGATCACGAAATGCTACGCTACAACCGCCAAATTATCTTGAAGAACTTCGATTTTGACGGACAAGAAGCATTAAAACAAAGCGCTATTTTAATCATTGGTGCGGGCGGCCTTGGCTGTGCTAGTAGCCAGTATCTGGTCTCGGCCGGCGCAGGCAAGATTACTCTGGTTGATTTCGATACCGTAGAGCTATCCAACCTGCAGAGGCAAGTTCTGCATACCGATGCGGACATTGGAAAACTCAAAGTCGAATCTGCGGCGCAGAGTCTGGGACAGTTAAATCCCAATACGACGATTAATACCATTTCAAAAAAGCTAAACGACGACGAGCTACTTGATCTCATTCAAAGCCATGATGTCGTATTGGATGCAACGGATAACGTTGACACGAGAAACCAACTCAACAAGCTTTGTTTTAAGACTAGTACTCCGTTGGTTTCCGGTGCAGCAATTCGAATGGAAGGTCAAATTTCAGTCTTCACTTATAAAGAAAACGAACCGTGTTACAACTGTTTAAGCGCTTTATTTGGTACTAACGCACTCACATGCGTAGAAGCTGGCGTGATGGCTCCTGTTGTCGGTATTATTGGGGCAATGCAGGCGCTAGAGGCAATTAAAGTCATTTCCCATTACGGAACGCCTGTCACCAGCAAACTCCTGATTCTTGATGCACTAACATTGAGCTGGAGAGAGATGAAACTAAATAGAAATTCAAGCTGCTCTATTTGCAACCACCCTTAGATGAGCTTTTAATTAAAACTTTAGTTATTTATACAATTATCGAATCAAAAGTGTGATCTGTGCCAATCGATCACACTTTTTAATTGATTGAAATTATAATAATGGCATCATATTACAATAACTTAGGAATTTACTTTATAGAGTGTTGTAAAATGGAATCCAATATTTCTCAGCTAAGAAAAGATTTTCAAGCTAAGGTCAATATTAAACATACCGGTCAGTGTCAACTATCAAGTACTTCTGTATTAACTGACGAAGAGTTGAGTGAACTAGAGAATGTCTGGATCCAGTTGATCACATGGAAACAAGCGAATCCGGCCACTTAACCAGTACTAACCCAAAAATGCTGGTTATTTATTATCTTACTTCATCTGCTCATCAAGGTTAAGAACGGTTAACGCGTTGCTCACGCTCGTAGCAATAACATCAACCACGCCCGTACGTAAGGCACCCAACAGCGCAAGAGGTTTGCTATTCTCAGCCGCAATCGCTATCACCTCTGATATAGGCCTAAACTCTTCTATTCCAATACCAATGACTCGATCACTCATCACCGTATTTGCGGTATTTCCCTTAATATCAAAAAAATCATAACCCGCAAAATCACCTACAACCCCCTGTTTTAAGCGAGATTGAACCACTTCATCAGCGGTAAACCAACCCAAGTCAACCATATAACTATTTTCACTCATATCCCCTACACCTACTAATGCGACGTCAGCTTTTCGTGCAAGATCCAGGGTTTGCTTCACCGTTTCGTTTTGCATAAATACAGATTTTTGCTCTTTGTTTTCAGCATAAGCGGGCGCATATAAGGTTTCCGATGTACCACCATACTTTTTTGCTAACTGACGGCAGATATGGTCGGCGTTAAACATACCACCCCGTGGATGAATACCGCCAATTCCGCAAACAAATTTACAAGCTCTAGGTGCTATTACACCAACATGATGAGCAACAGCCGATACATTACGCCCCTGCCCAACGGTAACAACCATGCCGTCTTTCAATGTGCTGGAAAGAAAATTTGAAACCAATCCCGCCACCTGGGAACGCTGCTCTTCCTCATTTGGTTGATCCAACGCAATTAGCGCCCTTTTAACCCCAAACTGATCAATTAACCGTTGCTCTATTTTGGCACTAAATACCGGATGGTATTTCACCGTGATCTCAACAATTCCCTCGTCCCGGGCTTGTTTTAGCATTCGACCTACTTTTGCACGAGAGATAGCGAATTTTTTAGAAATCTCTTCTTGAGTTGCCCCATCTTGATAATAGGCGACCGAGACTTCAGTCAATAAATCAGTACTTTGCGCAGAAATATCCTGATTGGAATTACTCATATTTTCCTCTAGCGACCTTAACAACCATGCGTGAGCAGATGTTCAATGATAGTACTTTTGTATCAGCATTACCAATGCATAACATTCGCTCACCAACGTTACATCCGCTCACGCTATTTTCAACCCTATTTCCCCCCTAAAAATGGAGCAAATAATCCAGCCAAACGTTTGGTAATCATTAATCTTCACAAAGATTGACTAAAATCACTTTTATTAAGCATGCATGATTGACTTATTATGCAGATCCGCTAGTTTGGATATATCAATTCCTCAACCACGTTCCATATGTTCACGCAGTATTGAACGCGGTTGAAAATTTATCGGTTAGTCATAATAAGCGAATGATTGACTAGCACACATATGACCATGTTAAGCCTTAAATAAGATAGGACGACGGATATGAGCAATAAATTAGAGCAACTTCGTAAAGTAACGACAGTAGTAGCAGACACTGGTGAAATCGAGGCAATTCGTAAATACAAACCAGAAGATGCAACCACTAACCCATCTTTGATTCTTAAAGCGGCTCAAATTGCAGAATATGCACCTCTAATTGACCAAGCTATCGCATATGCGAAATCTCAAAGCGATGATAAAGCGCAACAGCTACAAGACACTTGTGACATGCTTGCTGTTAACATCGGTAAAGAAATCCTAACTACTATTCCTGGTCGTATTTCTACTGAAGTAGATGCACGCCTATCCTACGATACTGAGTCAAGCATCGCTAAAGCTCGTCAGCTTGTTAAAATGTATAATGATGCAGGCATCACTAACGACCGTATCCTAATTAAGCTTGCTTCTACTTGGGAAGGTATCCGTGCTGCTGAAGTTCTTGAAAAAGAAGGCATCAACTGTAACCTGACACTTCTATTCTCATTCGCGCAGGCTCGTGCTTGTGCTGAAGCTGGTGCATTCCTTATCTCTCCTTTCGTTGGCCGTATCATGGACTGGTATAAAGCTAAAGAAGGTCGCGATTTTGAAGCAAGCGAAGATCCAGGTGTTTTATCTGTAACCGCCATTTACAACTACTATAAAGAACACGGTTATAACACTGTTGTTATGGGCGCAAGCTTCCGTAACATTGGTGAAATCCTTGAAATTGCAGGCTGTGACCGTCTAACTATTGCACCTCAACTTCTACAAGAACTAGAAGACGCGGAAGGTGAAGTAGTTCAAAAACTGATCCCTGCAACAGATGTTAAAGAACGTCCTGCCCCAATGACTCACGCAGAATTTTTGTGGGAGCACAACCAAGATCCAATGGCAGTAGAGAAACTTGCGGAAGGAATTCGTAATTTTGCTGTTGATCAGGGCAAACTTGAAACAATGATCGCAGCAAAGCTATAAGCTAATCAATTACCGTGGCCGGTAACCGTTTACAGGTTATCGGCTATACAATATTTTTAATCCAATTATTCAATTTTCGGAAATATTTATGGAACGCAAACAATTAGCTAATGCAATCCGCGCGTTAAGCATGGATGGCGTACAAAA
>ASRM01000174.1_pt1 | contig 11511 bp, 9 predicted proteins | sample 693238 | NCBI WGS metagenome assembly ASRM01 (sample SAMN02169242, study PRJNA158439) | bioreactor metagenome | isolation source: day 74 sample from continuous culture bioreactor inoculated with sediment... | place: Germany: Bremen
CATGACTGGCTTAATTATAAGCAGATACACAATTTAAATTACAGGCTCATACTAATAGTAGTTATTTATAAGTTTTTTTGTTAAAACTAATTTCTACGCGCCTATTTTTCTTACGACCCCATTCATACATATTGGTTGCAACAGGATTATCCTCTCCCTTACCAATCACCTTTAACCGATTCTCTTTCACCCCTTGGGTAATAATATATTGTGCGATAGCATTCGCTCTTTTATATGATAATTCTTGGTTGTAAACGCGACTGCCTCGACTATCGGTATAACCAATGACGTTGATCATACCTTCAGATTGCAGAAGATCAGGAAGAAGCGCGTCGATATCCGTCGTTTCTAACAAATAGAATGTATTGTAATCAAATAAATGATTAAAAAATTGCACACTACGAATATTTTCAAAGTGTGCAGGAACTAACACTTCTTCCACCACTTCTGCCTCAACCCTCTTTTCCACATCTTTGATAGTTGTAGCTACTTGGGTTTTAGTTGTCTTTTGACCAAAGCGATAGACCAAACCAAGAGAAAAAAGCAACGCATCAGAACCGTAAGGATTTGCGCGGTCTTCATCAAAAAAATCAACATGCTTTAATTCGCCCCTTAAAGACCATTGATTATTAAAATTATATTCCCCTCCCAGAGACGCTAAGTAACCCACTTGATCCATAGAATTTTCAGTATTCAACATCTGATACGCGGCACCAAATGTTGAATAAACCTGAAAGTGGTCATTAACATTCAGGAGCTTAAATTTACCGGCTATATCACCCATTAATACTCGGGTATTTGTCTGGACTACGTTATCAACCTTAACATCAGGCTCGCCTAGATATTCAATATTACTTTCCACAGAAAACCACTTATTTACCTGATAACCAACCAGTAAACCTGCTCCTAATACCTGTGTCTTGCAATCTTGAACGCCCGAACAAAGGCCATCAAGGTCCGACCAAATCAATTTTGGGCCCGAATAAAAATGTGATTCTGTCGGAATAAACAGTTCATCCCTATTAAGATCTGCATTGGCACTTGTGACTAATGGAAAAGTTATAAGCAGTATATTTCTCGCTTTTTGGTACCACATAAATAACCTATAGTATCTCTTTAAACAAAATAGTAATTGTATCTCTATATAAACCTGTACTTACCGTCTCCGCTTTAATATCGGAATATCCTACGTCAATAGAGAAAGTTATATTCTTTACTGGTGATGCCACTCTATTTTCTACAGAGTTATTGTTATTTTTCACGCTGTCATCAAGACTTCCTTCAGATACGATTTGTTTCGTTTTGCACGTTTCACATCTAATAGAGTATGGTATTTTATCAGTTCCGTACTTTATATCGTCCGGATTTGACTCATCAAAAATATGTTTCATGCTGTAGTCTTTATCAATGAAAACCATTTTTATTCCATTAACAAAATATCCGGTGGCGTCAATTTGAAATGATGTACTACCAGAAACTGTGTGAGCAGTAGTATTATAAACTGGCGTAATTTCCTTAAAAGTGTCTACTTTGATGTCCGTTAATACTTCTGGTTCATAATCTAGGCTTATCGATAATGTACGTGCAGGCATAAGACGATAAGTCAATATATTATTTTCTATAAAGTAATACTTGCTTGAGAGTGTGATACTTCCGACATAATTTCCACCTACAACGGTAGACAATCCATTTAATCTTTTAATCAATGTTGCTTCATCAATTTCGAATACCGGCCGCATAAAATAGAAAGGATTATATTTTTTCAGTGTTTTAATACTAAAATTTGCATCGCATGAATTTGGCGATGCCCCATTAAAACCACTAGCAAACAGTGATACAACAGCACCATTCAATGTTGAGCTGCTACTGCAAGGTGTTCCCGATACTAGAGGTGTGGCATTTAACGTAACGCCTGTATTGCCACCAAGGTTGTACTGCATTCCTTTAACTTTAATAGGTACTGTCAGTTCCCCTCCAGGCCCTGAAATTTTGAATTCGTTAGTCGATGCCATCAACGAGGGCTGCCATTCATTTGTTGGTGTAAGTTGTCCAACCACCTCCCAATCAGTAAGAGCATAGTTACTACCGGAAATATTAAGTGCGTTATTGAACACAATTTTATCACCAACAACAGAAAGTGATAACGTGGCCGCATAAACAATAGACATAGGCAACAAACAAGACAAAGAACAGATTAACAGCAAAGTATGCTTAATAAACACTTTCATAGCTTATTCCCTTTTCAACTTAAATCTACGAACGTAGCTATCATCATGATTAACAATAATGACATTGAGAACATCACTCTGTGCCGCTTCCGGTAAGCTGAATCTTTTTATTCTGCCAGCTAAGACTGTATAGGCCGTACGACAATTGTCTTTAATTTCTTCTTCACATTGATCAATTCCAACTCTAAAGAAGGTATTCCCTTTATTTTCTACATAAATCTCGTCGCCTTCATTCCTAATGTAATAATCTATATCCTGTTTTTCGGCAGGAATGATATACAATGGTGCATATCCAATATTAACGGCTACTATCGGTGCTTCCCCACTTTCATCAGCGTATGGTACCGGAACAAAATTAACCTGATATACATGGTCACGTTCAAAATTGCATTTCAAACCACAAAGAGATCTAACACCAACTTGTTTAATTCTCGTTGACTCTAAAATTAATTTAGGGTGAGTTAACGTAATCTCCCAATCTTCAAAGTTAGATTCGTCGTATTTATTTTCTATTACTTCCTCACCTTGAACGTCAATTTTTGTTATTGTTCCAGTTATATATGACGTATAACTATTATTGTTATGCAGGGTAAAAACACCATTTCCAGCTTTATCACCAACCAATACCATTTTGTCAATTGAAAGTGCAAATGACTGATAGGATATCAACGAAAAAAATAAAACCAATAATACTCTCATAATAAAATCATCTTAATTTTTAACCAATATATAATTGGTTTCTGTTTGACTGAGAACATATTTTTGAAGATCTGACATAATCAGCATCTGTTGAGCAGTCAAAGTCTTTTTCTCTGACTTTACATAAACAAAAACAAATTCACCCACATTTTTTTCAATAACCTCATATCCACGTCGAGCAATGAGCTCTGACTGCTCAGAGATATAATCTAGGTATTGTTTTTTGTCAAAACCACCCACAAAAGTTAATGAAATCGAATTATCTCCATTTTGAGCGATCAGTTGCCCCATTGGCTCTAGATCAGGTACGCAATAGTTATAGCCAAAATTAAACATTTCCGCACTTTGAACAGGTGGAATATAGCAAATCAAATCGTTGCTAACTAACGTAAATGGCTCCTTCTCTTTTACGGTAATTTTATATATTCCTTTAACAATCGATTCACTATCAACACACCCGGTTCCATCACAAGACACGTTCATAACTTCATTTTCAAAAATATCTCTGAATCCTGAAACAAAAGACAAGACTCTAGATACATTGGTTTTTATATGCTTAACACTACCGGGAGTGGTATATAATGACGTGCTTCGTTCTCCCGTATTAGTGAGATCGACACTCTCAGTATCAATGTAAGCGACATATTTTTGATAGTTTCTTAGAGGCACCACTTCTTTATTTCGAGAAATCATGTTTTTATAAGTAGGCGTATCGTCAGACTCTAAAACCAATAAACCTCTTACACCAGCTTGTCTCGTGTCATGCTCTAAACGGCGACCAGAGTCTACAACTAAGTATGAACTCGCCTTTTGACTTGTTGGTACGAAACCACTTTTGGTTATGATTTGGCTAGAAGATAAACCGATGCTAGTAGAATGAACACCGTCACTCGCAGTATAAGCATAACCAGTTGCATTAAAACTATCATGATTAAAATTGCCACTAAATGAGGCATCGTATTTATAATCGTCTACAGTGTTTGGTAAATAGTTTTGAGCAACTACAACCTGTCCATGGGCATCTGACCTGTAGTCAAACAGATCACCTGTTTTCAAGCTATTTCGCCAACTGTATAATTCGCCCCCCCGAGTATCCACTCTCGATTCTGCAGATAATTTGCTTCCCAGCGGTACTGTAAGACTCAGTTGAACCGACACGGCTTCTTCTGAATTGTCTTTATTCAAATCATAATCAAGATTTGCCTGAAAAGTTGATTTCCCAAAAACAGGAACGGTTAAGCCCAAGTTAAATAACGAAGTGGTTATATCAGCGTTCTTTTGTCCTAAATTATTTTCATAATAACTGTAATTCATATAACCGTTCGCTAAAGAAGAAAACCTAAAACTTTTAGACAGAGATAGTTGCTTATAAGAATTGGTATTATACAAATACTGGGCTAGTTTTCCGCTCTCTTCTAAGAGAAGTTCTTCATATGATAACAGCCAACCATGACTATTTAATAACACATCATAGTAATAACCACCTTCATTAAAAATATCCCCTTTGATTGTTAGTTCAGAATCATAAGGTAGCATTACATTAGCACCCATGGTTATAAGGGCGTCTTTCTCGCTAGCTATAGTACCAACACCAAAAGTGAATTCATCTGTTGGCCGATAAGTAATAAGGGCCCTAATAAAAGCTTCATCGTTAAAATCTACAGCCTCTCCGCTAAAATTATCGAAGTCACTTTGAAACAAACCTAAGGTAACATCTGTATCAACCGATCCAACAGCTAAGTTATTTGAGTTTGAGTTGTAAATCGGCTTGATTTCCTTCGATATAACTTCATCACCTACAGATACTTCAAATATGGCGTTATACCTGCCGCTAGGAAGCTCATCATTAGTAATATAACCTTGCCCTGAAGGAACGCTTTTTTGTAATAAAATCCTTTCATCACGATAAACACGTAACACCCCTTCATGTGGTGCATAATAAAATAATTTCTGGTTTGAACTTTTATTACTTACCATTAGATTTTTAGACGTACCTAACGTCAGCCCAATTTCACTATTTTTATGGTTCGAATTCAAAAAGTCGGTACTATTAAGCTCTATTCCATTCCGTGACAGACCAAATAAATAACGATATTTTTCATTTTCATAATTATAAAATAGTTCATTAAGCTTGAACTGTTCAACACCACCTTGATACTGAATATCACTTACAAGGTTTCCGTACTTTAATCCCAAAATGCTCTGGTCATAGATACTAAGTACGGGGTCTCCTACATGGGACATATTAGAATAGATATTTAAATGATTTATTAATGCCCAGTTGCTTTTTTCATCTCTTGCGTACACTATGTCGTATTCATCGAAATCAACATTTTTCTGCAAAAATTCTGGATTCAAGAAGAAGTAGAGACGATTAGTATAATAATCATACCAAAACTCATATTTACTAGGCTTATAAATACATTCTCCAATATCACCTTCGCAAATAGTTTTATTCGATACACCAGTTTTTAAATCAGCAAGTATTTTATTTACTATATCACCTTTAAGTTGGTTATCTTGTAAAATTGATCGTACTTGCTTTTCCGCTGTTTCGTTTATTAATGTAACACTATCGTATCCTGCTAAAAATTCGATTAAGTGGTAGTTTCCGCTGGTATCTCTAAAGTTAACAATACGTTTTTCTGCAGAGTAAAGAGATTCGAAACCTCTAGGTACCTCTGCAATAGCGATAATGGATAAGCCAAAATGAAAAGAAAAAACTAAACATATAGTTCTGATGATTAAAGAGAATGCCCTCTGTTTCATATGTCAAACTCCACCATAACTTCTACTTCACCAGTACAACGTGCACTTCCTTCAGGAAGTTGACCAAAATGAAGATCTACCTTCTTAATGCTTTGCTTATAATTTCCACTAACATCGTTAAAAGTCATCTTCATCGGTGTGCCAAGGATTAATTCATTTCCTCCTACATAAACAGTCACAAGTTGTTTCTGGTAGTTGTAACCTGTTAATTTAGGTGAAATTAGTTCAAGGGATCCTAGATCATTAAAGCTATAACAGAGGCTTGTTTTATTCTGCAAGAACAAAGCATATTGAATAGCGTCATTTTCCTCTATATCTGCAAGCGTTGTATCTACAATAAGTCGGGTTGTTATATTTGTTAATGTGTTATTTCCAACATCAAAATCCGGAACAAAGTTATTCTCTTAGAATTTAACTGAAAGTGAAGAATCAACAAATTTATTTTTACTTAGTTTAGTTACCACTGTCATACTTCTACTAATATCAGCAACGGAAACACTAGACATAAATAAGAATAACAATGCTAAAGAAACACTGAAGAAATGAGCCATAACATGTATCCGGTTGAAGACAAAACAGATATAAATACCCGCATAACGAGCATTTATATCGCATGCAATATAATATAGTGAATATTATATTATTTATTAAGCATCTTCTTTAGCCGAAATTGATAGTGTAACAACTGCTTTCGATACGTTTTCAGCCGAAACAGTAGGAGCAGTACTTTGTTCTAGAGTAACAGCAATTTCGCCTTTTCCTGTTGCCGCGTCACTACCTAATGTCGCAGCAGTGCCATTCACATAAACAGTAGGTACTACACCAGTACTGGTTATTGTACCACCAGAAATTACATCATATTTTGCTGAGTTTATAACCCAAGTAGCGTTTGTTGTTGTCGCCGCGATTTCACCCGCCTCAACTTTTCCTTGCACCCCATCCGTCGTGCTATCAGTCCATGTGCGAGCTTGAAGTATTGCTTGACTGGCGTAATTTTGTGCGAACGTTAAATCCTCCTCCACTACTCCCAAGTCAAATGCATGACCTGCTTGAAGCAAGTTTCCGTTGATATCGGTCACTACCAGTGTTCCGGTTATTGTCTGTGTTGTAATATCTGCGATCCATTTAACATTATCTACACGACTTTCATCGCCAGCAGCAGCGAACGCACCAGCAGATAGAAAAGCAGCAGACGCAACAGACATTATGAACATATTTTTTTAAACATTAATTGATTCTCCTAGTAAAATGTATTTTTCATATCAGTGTAATTTATCGGAATAGATCTTATCTTATCCCAAACTTAGTATTTAAATGGCTTTTAAGCTTGTCATCTATTTACTAAGTAACTCTTTGATACTTCGCGTACAGTTTATCAATAACATAGCTGGTAATCGTTAGAATTTGAGGGATTTATTATTAATCTAATGCTAAGGAATATAACGAACATCTGCTAATTAATTAATCTTAAATTATATTAAATCTTATCGATAGTCCTGCAGGAACCTAGGGGTATTATAAATATCACCATTAGGCATGGTGATATTTATAATAGTTAGTGATATAGCTTCTTCGTTTTTTTTAGTTTCACTGTTTTATTTCAGCTCCATAAACAAAACATTAACTACTGCTTTTTCTGTTAACCTTCATACTCAGGTAACTTTAAAGGGTTAACATAACTTCTGTCATTTTCCTTGAACTGAACACATTAATATCGCTCTGAATCCTGCATCTTGAGAGCTCTCGGGTATAAGAGGTAGATTATCAAAATTTACCGCTTCTTATAGGGGGGCATTTATGTATCTAAGACCCAGAAACATTGGGCCACGTGATCTCAAGATCCTACCTAAAGACTCGAAAACCCATGCTAAATACATGCTTGAGCCCAAACAGTAATAGTCTAAGCTGGGGTATGGTAGCCAAAAGACTCAATACTGATTCAGTTCTTCATGGAATCCGCCAAAGCCAACAATTGCCGCGGTTTGTAAATCATATGGTCGGGGTTACGGGTCTTCAATAGCGAGGCACTTTGCCAACCCCAAGTTACCGCAATGGATGGGATACCAGCCTGTTTAGCTGCATCAATATCGCTAATGCTATCCCCTATCATGGTTAAGGGTCTGTTGTATTGCTGCCTAAGTATTTTCAACTTATCAGCTTTACTTCCGGGAGTATCCCCACCAATAATAAATTCGAAATAGTCATCTACCTGATGATAAGCGAGCACTTTGATCAGCACTTGACTATTACCCGCAGACAAAATACCAATCGGCAGTTTTTGAGATAGTTCAGCAAGTACTTCTGGTATATCCGGAAACAGATCAGGTATATCAGAATACGACCTCATCGCAAGCGCCGTTTCAGCCGCAAACAAATCTGCATCCACACCAAGCTTTTTTCCCATTGCCTCAAATGTCACTGGGTCAAGATCAGCAAACGGATTCTCTGGTAATGTTTTTTGGTAGCCCAGTTTTATGGCAATCTGTCGGCAAACTTGAGCATAACCTTGCAAAGTATCGGCTATCACACCATCAAAATCGAAAATAAACATAGACTTAAATTGCCGCTCCATTACTTAAAAAACTACTCTAAACAACCTTTCCTAGTTATGTCGTGATTCACATAACAAACCGAGAAAGGAACGTTCAGGCGTTCAAATTGAGTAATCCAACGCCATTGGCTTTCTTGCAGGCTATCTCCGGGACCTTTTACTTCAATCCACTGGAACTCTTGCTGTTTAAAAGCAATTAAATCTGGCATTCCCGAACGATATAACTTCAAATCCTGGAGCATGACTTCGAAAAGATCCGCCAGCATTTCATGCGATATACTTTGTTTTATTAAGTTAAGTAGCATTTCGTCAATAGACCCCCAATGAACCAGTGCATTAGTAATGCCTTGCTTCTGGTAAAAATGTTTGTCTATACATTGGCAATCACCACTGCGAATTTGTTTAACTCTTTGCTCAATCGCTCCTTTCCTGTTTTTGATAAAATCCGGATGATAAAGATCTAACGGAGCACTTTGATAAGCATTAATAAAAGCCCCATCAACGGATGAAAAAATAATATCCCAGAAAACCAGACCAAATAACCCGTTTAAAAATTGATTCTCCAAATAAAAAACACGCCAGCCCAAAGACTCAAAGTGCTCTTTCACTGCGATTTCTACCCGGGTATGACTAATATCCAATTCGAGATAAAGAGAGTGATAAACCGGCTTTACTACCCTAGGGACTTTAATACCATGCTTGCGATCTATACGGTGCTTTAATCGATGTGCGATTTCGCGTTCACTAAGATCAAAAGGATGACGCAACATTTCAGTTAAAACTAAATCAGCGTTATGCAGGTGGTTCTGTTTTTCTAATATTCTTACGGTACGTTCGCGAGACGGTGGCAAGTTTGTTTTTCTATACCATTCCAACGCACTTGTTTGTTGATTCACTCTTTCAAAATCACGAGCTATTCGGTTAATTAACTGCTCTCTTTTTCGATTTACATAGGAATGGTTTATAGGCTCAGGAATCGAGTCTGCCAGGTCAAGTAAGGACGAGTGATTTTTCTCCTTTAATTCTTCATGTTTCTGCCTGATATTGCTAAGTTCCAGTAATATTTGCACCTGTTGTATAGACTGAAAGAAGCGTCGTTGCTTGCTCAGTTGGTAGATTTCAAATCGATGTAATCCTAAGCCTTCCATAACAAACTGGCTGATATCCTGATGTGTATTGGCGAAAAATAACACACTGAGTAAACGGATGATTTCTGCATTTTGTAAATAATAAACCGTAAAGGCCAGTTGATGCCCATAGACGAAACTAATCGGTGCTAACGATTGAACAAGCGGTTCCTTTTTAAGCTTTTTGTCTGCATTTTTGAATAGATTGACGATCTCTGGCTTCGTCAATAAAATTGCGGCGAGTTCCTGGCAACTGATCTCTGGATTTATCGAAATAAAGCCTATGGCTTCGAGTTCTATTGCCACCCTCTCAAGCTGAGGAATTTCATCATATTTGAGTTTATCGCTTCGAAACCAGTCGCCTTTACGAATAAGAAGGCGAACTATAAGGCACTGCGCCTGAGCAGACAAAGAGCCATATCCATTCAGCCAATGATGTTCTTCATCGCTTAGCAGATCCGAATACCACTCCAAAGCGTGACTCACCAACTTATCAAAGTTGTCTCTATAATATTCCGGTGTTAACATCATTTGGGACTCACCAAAGGGTATCGAACTCAAAGCAGATTTCTTTTAATCTTAAATCCAACCACTATACCCAATTAACGTCAAGATGCTTGTTCAGCAAGAATTTCTTGGCATCTGATCAAGGCACTGACTCGAAGGTATAATCATTCTACGTCAAAAATCAATAACACAGAGCTGGGACAAATAAAACTCGTTGAGCAAGATTGGTCAGGATTATCATATCAATCACTCGCATAATTATCTCCGTTCCGAAGGGTTGTCAAATTCAAGAATACAGGTCATAAAGTGAAGCAGAACGAGAAGTACCAAAAACAGATGATGGAGGTGTGTGATTATATCTATTCTCACTTGGATGAGGAGTTGACTGTAGATAAACTCAGTAAAGTCGCTCATTTTTCCAAATTTCATTTTCATCGACAGTTCTCTTATTTCATGGGTATTAGTGTCTCTAAATATATCCAGCAGTTAAGAATGAAGCGAGCGTCATACCAACTCTATTTCGACAAAGAAAAAAGTATTCTTGATGTCGCACTGGATGCTAGGTTTGAGTATCCAGAGTCCTTTTCTCGTGCCTTTAAAAAAGAGTTCGAACAATCTCCTTCTGAATTTCGAAACCAGGCAGATTGGCTGCTATGGAATAAAAAATATCGACGCGTAAATGCGCCCATGGAGAAAAATATGCGAGTAGAAATTCAATCATTGCCCCAAACAAATATCGCCGTGTTTGAGCACAGAGGGTCACCAAACCAAGTTAACCAATCAGCTCAACAATTTATTCATTGGCGGAAATCTTCGGGACTGTCCCCAATAAAAACCAGCCGCACTTTCGGCTTAGCTTACGATGATCCCCAAACGGTCGCGAGCAACGATTTTCGTTTTGATATTTGTGGTGAAATAGCAACACCGATAGAGGAAAATGAGTTTGGTATCGTGAACAAAATCATTCCCAGCGGTAGATACGCGGTTCTACGTCATTTAGGATCTCATGATAATTTGGATATAACAGTCCGCTCTCTTTTTTCCGATTGGCTTCCCAACAGCGACGAAACACTTGGCGACTTCCCAATTATTTTTCATTATCTGAACTTCTTCCCAGAGGTTACAGAAAATGAACTGATTACCGATGTTTTTCTTCTTCTAGAATAGATGCTGTCTTCAGATTTGAGTCTTGTGTCCATACAGACAAACTGAGTCGCAGTAATTTTGCGCACTTTCTAACGAAAAAGCGGCTTTGCGAGCCTCTTTAGAGAATTTATGCATTTATAGCGAAAGAAACGGCGCGCCAAAGGTACCTAATAATGAATTTGAATGAATTTATTGTGAACAGCTTATCATTATTAGACTAAATACAGTGAATTTTACATTTAACTTACTGAGATTATATTCACAATTGACGAATCATTCGTTGAAATTAATGTTATTTCATCCAGTTTATTTAAACAATTCCGGATAATTAGTCGTAAAGTGACTATTTATCCTGTATGTCTGGATATTCTAGTCAAATGATATTTGAATATAAGTCACATTCAGCCTAAATATTTTAACTTACCATTGCGCCACTTTAATCATTCTTTCAAATACGATCTATTAGAGATAAATACGTATTCCT
>ASRM01000175.1_pt1 | contig 11498 bp, 9 predicted proteins | sample 693238 | NCBI WGS metagenome assembly ASRM01 (sample SAMN02169242, study PRJNA158439) | bioreactor metagenome | isolation source: day 74 sample from continuous culture bioreactor inoculated with sediment... | place: Germany: Bremen
TTTTAAAGTGGCAATAGTTGATGCTGATATTGGCTTAGCAAATATGCAAGGCTGATTTTTTATAAGCTTTGTTCCAATCATTACCAAGAACATTCATCGCGAACAATACGCGGCGGTGTACTGGTTTAAGGCCATCACGCACATCTGGAAGAGCACGACCAACGATAACTGACATCGCATAGTCTAAGTAAGAACCTCTCAGTTCATCTTCAATGTTTACCGGCGTGATCTCTTTAGCAAGATCGCTCATAGAGCCATTATCCCTCTATATTTTGATCGTATATTCGATACGTACAAGGAGTGAAAATATAACACAATTTTTATTAGTTCGGCATCCCTTTCACTTACCTTTTAAAATGTTGTGACGTTAGTTTAGATTCTAGCGTATAAAAAACCAACAATTGTATGCTATGCGGTTGAATTGAGCTCATTTTTTAAGCGGAAATTTTATTTTGTACATTGTTAATTGTGGTTAAAAAAATGAAAACCATTGCAACTCACCTCTCCCGAGCCTGAGATTTGTTCATAATTATAATTTTATCCGACTGTATTTACCTTTTCATTGAGTTGAGAAACTATGTTTATCATTGATTATTTGCTATTCCAGCAAGCATATCCCGTTCATTTATGGTTATAATTCCCCTAATTATTACTATGTCAGAACGAAATCTATGCAACACACATCGAATGTTGATCCGGAAGAAATAAAAAAATTTGAAGATATGGCTTCTCGTTGGTGGGATCTCGAAGGAGAATTTAAACCACTACACCAAATCAACCCGTTACGCTTAAACTATGTTCTTGAAGGGAGTAACGGACTATTTGGTAAAAGGGTACTCGATGTAGGCTGCGGTGGAGGTATTTTGGCCGAGAGCATGGCCAATGAAGGAGCTAATGTTACCGGACTCGATATGGGTAAAGAGCCACTTGAAGTTGCGCGACTTCATGCGTTAGAGACAGGCACGAAATTAACCTATGTACAAAGCACAATTGAAGAACACGTAAAAGATAATCAGGGACTGTACGACGTAGTAACTTGCATGGAAATGCTGGAACATGTTCCAGATCCTCTATCCGTGATCAAATCTTGTGAGAAGTTAATTAAACCCGGCGGACATGTCTATTTCTCTACCCTTAATAGAAATTTAAAATCCTACCTATTCGCAATAGTAGGTGCAGAACAAGTACTTAAAATTGTTCCAAAAGGAACTCACCATCACGAAAAATTTATCAAACCTTCAGAGTTACTCTCTATGATTGATAAAACCCATCTAACTGAACGAGGAATAACAGGATTGCATTATAATCCTATAATCGGTTCTTATCGATTAGGCCACCGTGTTGACGTCAATTATATTGTCCATACTCAATTGCCAGCTTAGAACATTCCAATCTAAGCATTAAAGATGGAAAAATAGCCGAACTTTGCACTGGTATTGAACGAAGATCTCAACCGTCTTAGTTTGGCTAAAAATCAAGAAAAATATTTTTTATTTTCTTTCAATTTAATTACTAACCAAACTAACAATTTCTCTGCCTAATCATCACCTATTTTGCTCAGTGAGCAGCTACTAACTGTTGATCTATTTCTACAACTTATCCACAGATCCTTACACAAGCTCAACATTGAAAAACCTACCCATTACGGCTATCTTGTAACTCGCCCGATAAAAAACCCCTACATATTGTGTTTTTTTAAAATATGAATAGGAGTGAGATCACATAAATTCTTAATGATTTATACAAAGATTACAAAAAAACGGGCGTTAGTCAGTCTTATTAGGGAAATGGATAATAATGAAACAACAACTCACGGTTTCTAAGCGCAATGGCCGCAAAGAAAATATCGATTTAGAAAAGATTCATCGTGTTATCACCTGGGCCGCAGAAGGCTTAGAAAACGTCTCAGTTTCTCAAGTTGAAATAAAATCTCACATTCAGTTTTACGATGGCATCACGACTTCCGATATTCACGAAACTATTATCAAGTCGGCAGCAGATTTAATCTCCGAAGAAACACCCGATTATCAGTATCTGGCCGCTCGCCTCGCTGTTTTTCATCTTCGTAAAAAAGCATACGGACAATACGAGCCACCTGCTCTTTATGATCACGTATCTAAACTTGTCGAAACAGGTAAATATGATAAGCACCTGCTTGAAGATTATAGCTATGACGAATTCAAAGCTTTAGACAGTTTCATCGACCACAAGCGTGACCTCGATTTTTCTTACGCTGCAGTAAAGCAGTTAGAAGGAAAGTATTTTGTCCAGAACCGTGTCACCAAAGAAATTTATGAGAGTGCACAGTTCCTCTATATCTTAGTGGCAGCGTGTCTATTTGCTAAATACCCCAAAGAAACTCGTTTAGATTACATCAAACGCTTTTATGACGCAGTATCAACGTTTAAGATTTCTTTGCCAACACCTATCATGGCAGGAGTTCGTACTCCTACTCGCCAATTTAGTTCATGTGTACTTATTGAGTGTGATGACAGTTTAGACTCAATAAATGCAACTGCGAGCTCTATTGTTCGCTATGTATCTCAGCGCGCAGGTATCGGTATCAATGCTGGACGTATTCGTGCATTAGGTTCTGAAATTCGTGGTGGGGAAGCATTTCATACAGGCTGTATTCCTTTTTACAAATATTTTCAGACAGCGGTTAAATGTTGTTCTCAAGGCGGCGTTCGCGGCGGTGCAGCAACCGTCTTCTACCCTATGTGGCACGGTGAAGTACAATCACTAATGGTACTTAAAAACAACCGTGGTGTAGAAGAGAACCGAGTTCGTCATATGGACTACGGGGTACAATTAAATAAAACGATGTATTCACGTCTGATTAAAGGCGGCGATATCAGTTTATTCTCCCCTTCGGACGTTCCGGGGCTTTATGATGCATTCTTTCAGGACCAAGCTGAATTTGAGCGTTTATATCACCAATATGAAGCGGACTCTTCAATCAAACGTGAAACTGTTAAAGCAGTAGAACTATTTTCATTATTGATGCAAGAGCGTGCTTCAACAGGCCGTATTTACATTCAGAACGTAGATCATTGCAACACACACAGTCCATTTGATCCAAGCGTTGCACCTATTCGTCAGTCTAATCTATGCCTAGAAATAGCACTGCCGACTAAACCTCTAAGAAATGTAGAAGATGACGAAGGTGAAATCGCCTTATGCACACTGTCTGCATTCAATTTAGGTGCCATTAAGTCGTTGGACGATTTTGAAGAGTTATCTGAACTTGTTGTACGCGCTCTGGATGCATTGCTTGATTATCAAGACTATCCATTACCAGCCGCTTATAAATCTACAATGAACCGTCGAACCTTGGGCGTTGGCGTTATTAATTATGCCTATTACTTAGCTAAAAACGGCGTTAAGTATTCTGATGGCAGTGCCAACGGATTAACACACCGAACTTTTGAAGCGATTCAATACTACTTATTGAAAGCTTCTGTGACTTTGGCAAAAGAGCAAGGCGCGTGCCCGCTATTTAACGAAACTCGTTATGCACAAGGCGAGCTTCCAATTGATACTTACAAAAAAGATGTCGACTTAATTTGTGATGAACAACTTCATTACGATTGGGAGTCGTTACGCGAAGAGATCAAGACTCATGGCCTGCGAAACTCTACGCTGACAGCACTTATGCCGTCAGAGACCTCATCGCAAATTTCAAACGCAACAAATGGCATAGAGCCTCCTCGTGGATTCGTATCAATTAAGGCATCCAAGGACGGAATTTTAAAACAAGTTGTCCCTGAGTACCTTACACTTAAAGAACAATATGAATTGCTTTGGGATATCCCTTCAAATGACGGTTATCTCCACTTAGTTGGTATCATGCAAAAGTTTGTTGACCAAGCCATTTCGTCCAACACAAACTATGACCCATCGGGATATGACAGCGGCAAAGTACCTATGAAACAACTACTTAAAGACTTACTTACAGCCTATAAGTTCGGTGTTAAAACACTTTATTATCACAACACCCGTGATGGTGCTAGCGATGAGCAAAACACAGCAACTATTCAAGCTCAAGACGATGATTGTGCTGGTGGCGGTTGTAAAATCTAACACCGAATACGAGTTTAGAGTTCTGGGATAACCAGCAAATTTAAAGCATTAAAATCCCTTCGTCTTAACGAAGGGATAAAAGTAAGGAATAGCATCAATGGCTTACAGTACTTTCTCTCAAAATAAAAATGACCAGTTAAAAGAGCCTATGTTTTTAGGCCAATCGGTTAATGTTGCACGGTATGACCAACAAAAATTTGAAATTTTCGAAAAATTGATCGAAAAGCAGTTATCATTTTTCTGGCGTCCGGAAGAAGTTGACGTTTCCAGTGACCGTATTGATTACAACAATCTACCCGAGCACGAAAAACATATTTTTATCAGTAACTTAAAATATCAAACTTTGCTCGACTCTATTCAAGGCCGTAGCCCAAATGTTGCCTTGCTTCCTTTGGTTTCGTTACCTGAAGTAGAAACTTGGATTGAAACATGGTCATTTTCAGAGACTATCCACTCTCGCTCATATACACATATTATTCGTAACATCGTTAACGAACCTAGTGTTGTTTTCGATGATATCGTAGAGAATGAATACATTCTAAAAAGAGCAAAAGACATTGCCCGCTACTACGACGAATTAATTGAACTAACTTCAGACTATCACCGCCATGGCGTGGGTGAGCATATCATTAACGGTAAGACTGTCGTTGTGGATATGAATGTTCTTAAGAAAAAACTCTATCTATGTTTGATGTCTGTAAATGCGCTGGAAGCGATTCGTTTCTATGTAAGTTTTGCCTGTTCTTTTGCGTTTGCTGAACGTGAATTAATGGAAGGAAACGCTAAAATCATCAAACTTATAGCCCGTGATGAGGCTCTGCATCTGACAGGTACTCAATATATGCTGAACCTACTGCGCAATGGCCAGGATGATTTCAGCTTTATGCAAATTGCTGAAGAGTGTAAACAGGATTGTTTCGATCTTTTCAAAGATGCGGCAGAGCAAGAGAAAGAATGGGCAGAATATCTGTTTAAGGATGGCTCAATGATCGGCCTGAACAAAGATATTCTATCTCAATATGTCGAGTACATTACTAATACACGCATGCAAGCTGTTGGACTTGAGCCTGCATACCCTAAAGCTACCTCCAATCCAATTCCTTGGATCAATGCGTGGCTGTCGTCTGACAACGTTCAGGTTGCACCACAAGAAGCAGAGATTAGCTCCTATCTAGTAGGGCAAATCGATAATGAAGTCGACACTGACGACTTTGGTGATTTCGAACTCTAATACTCTCAATATAGCCTTCTTATTTAAGAAGGCTCATGCACTTCATTAATATAAGATTTCCATGAATAAAGTTAAAATTAATGGCTTATCGCCAATCCTATCAGTTCCAGATCAAACCATACTTGAGTCGATGGAAGCTGCGGGGTTGCAACCAGAATACCATTGCCGTGACGGGCACTGTGGTGCATGTCGATGCCAGTTGGTTTCCGGGGAAATTGAAGAAGTTGCTTTTAAAATGGCGTATACCAAGGACAAAGAAATTTTACCCTGCATTAGCAAGGCAAAAAGTAATATTGTGTTAGACCACGTCAGTTATCAAATTAAAGCCAAATCGGCCTGATCACCAGTATCATCACTAAAACAGAGTTGATTAATCGCCTGACACATATCCGCCAGAGGCCTTTTGGTCAAAACTCTTTCAGCATCAACCTGAGCTATCGATTTATCCGCAATATGCCTGCCATCATCATCAAAAAGGGATACGCGGTAACCCTGAGTTGACGATGAACCGAGATCGCGGTGAAGATCAACCCATAACGAAATTACGTCCATTGTACTTGAGCTAAAAGTCTCGCCAAGAAGAATACGTTCGCCAGAAACCTTATACCATACTTCAATCTTAGATTGACATAGCATTTATCACCTCCTCACCATCCTTGGAACACGTTCGCATTTTTCCTACGAACAATATTCAGTGTAAAAGCTTTTCAATCAATAGCCAGAACAGAGATCGCAATTAACCAATTCCATTCGTAAAACTATTATTTTTCATATGGTTATCGATTATATCATTCCGTTATAAGCTAAACATGAAATTCAGGTTATACCGTTATAAGTTCTGCTGTTCGCACCAATAAACCAGATGCAATAAGCACAAATTCGCTTCTAAATTCATAACATACTCGCCGGTACAAACAACTCACGAACCCTTTTCACAGAACTGTAATTACCAAAAACAGATTTATTTTCCTGATGCCTTCTTAGCATGTCGAGAGCTATCACGGTCAGCACTTTTTTCTGATCTTTTCGATCATATTTTCGTCTTAGCTCAACAAGCTGGCCCCATTCTCCACTATGGGTAGATAAGGAAATCGCTATTTGATTATCGACCATCTTACCTATCGATAATCCAATATCGCTATTGGTTTTCTCTCGAATTGAACCTGCTAAAGCGAGTGCTGCAGCTAATGGGTCGGAATCTTCTAGTTCCACCTTACCAACATTATTGAGGACCCAACCTTGCAGCAACATACTTTCAGAAAGATCGTTGTCTTGCAATTGACTAGACAGAAAGCCACCCGTTGCTATTTCTGCCACTGAAATACGTAAATTGGACTCAGTAAGCAGTGCTCCAATATTGTTTAACATCTCTTCATCAACACTGACAACATTATCACCCAGGTGGCTATAGATTATCTGCAACAATTTTATTCGGGTGTCTAGCTCTTCACGAGGGCCAAATAATTTTACCTCTATAAAGGGGAGATACGAGCGATAACCAAGTTCAAAGCCTTGTGGGAGCACCAGGTTATCCAACATGTCAGAAATCCCCGACTCAGTTAAGCCAAAGGTATACAAACGGCTCACATCTCCACCAATATTTTGCGGGTACTTCTCTTTTAATTGTGGAAGAATCTGTTGCTCAACCATGATTTTAAACTCTCTTGGCACACCCGGTGTGAAATAAAAAAGCGCATCATTGATTGTCATAGCAAATCCACAGGCTGTCCCAACAGGGTTGTCCACAATAATTGCTTTCTCTGGGAGCATCGCTTGCTTCATGTTGCTAACAGGCATCTTTCTGCCCGACTGGCTAAACATATTTTGCATAACCGTCACCCAATCATCAAACAACGTTAAATCTTGGTCTGAGGCAACAGAAGCGGCCTCTGCGGTTAAATCATCACTCGTGGGTCCAAGTCCGCCATTGACAATAACTACATCGAAATTCAAACTTAATGAAACCAACTCATTAGCTAACGCCTTTTTCTGATCGCCAACAGTAGAACGTTTGCTTAGAGGAAAACCCGTTTGATAGAAAAGTCGTGATAACCATGCTGCGTTGGTATCCACAATATCACCATAGAGAACTTCTTCTCCGGTACTTAGCATCGCTATTTTTATCATCACTTACCTCAATATCCCATTCTTTTATAAGCGTTATACGCCAAATCATCAGAACATGTCGACCAAAAACTCAAACTATCTGGTCAATATAGCGGAATTTGGTTCCCTCAGCGGCCAAAATACTTGCGGTATTCATAACTTCCCTCAAAGGACGAACCGATTACCGGTAACCCATAACCGATTACCCATCACCCATCACCCATCACACTCTTTAGGTAATCCACGAATGAAAATCAACAGGGCTTTCGGATTAGTTAACATTCTTTGATATATGTCCACAATTCAGTTTGAAAAATTGACACCAATCAAACTTTATTAGTTTATCCGTCCTACACTGATATTAAATACTACTCTAATTCATACACTTAGCCTTTGTAATTGTTAACCACGGAGAGGTCTCATATGAACAAAACTTTTATAGTAAATTTCGTCGGTAAAGCGACTCCCTCAACTATAAAGCAGCTTGCGGCCGTTACGCACGAAAACGACGGTAAATGGTTAATCAGTAAAGTGAACTTCATCGAAGAACAAGTTGCCGCAGTGATCAAAATAGATCTCCCACAAGAAAACGAACAAACAGTAAAAGCTGCCTTTGAGTCAACTCCTGGCCTATTAGTTCAATTTGTTGCTAGTGATATAGTCCTGCATGACAAAGAAGAAATTTTCCAACTTCGCCTTGATGCAAATGACCGAGCAGGAATTGTAAATGAAATTACTCATGTACTGGATGGGCAAGGAATAAACATATTAGATATGGACTGCCAGCGCGTATTTATTGCTGGAGGTGGTGGTGTAAGCTCAAGTTTATTCACTGCAAACCTAGCAATAAAACTGCCGATGGCGGTAAACATTGATGATGTAACTAAGGAACTAGAGTCACTCAGTGAAGATACCAGAGTTATACTTTCAAGCTAACAGAATCTACTTCCACACTATGAGAATAAGCCCACCCCTGTTTTAAAGTGGGCTTATTTCTTTTCTAAATTCAGCTAATAGCCGATGTCGAAAGCGAGCGTTTAAAATCTTGATAGCTGAACTCATTTAACGTTTCAATTGTCCCGTCAGCGCGCTCACAATAAACCGAAGGCATTCTAAGTCCGTTAAACCAGTTTAATTTAACCATGGTATACCCTGCACTATCCAGGATATGCAGTCTTTGGCCAATTTTTAATGGCTCAGAAAAATCAGCAACACAGAATTGATCCCCGGCCAAACATGAACAAGAGCCAATGACATATTGATGCTTTCCTTGAGCACTAGCTTCTTTAATTGAAGCGGGTTCATTATAGATAAGTGTATCCAAACGATGAGCTTCTGTAGCGGAATCAACAATTGCTGTCTTAATTTGGTTTTCTACGATATCCACTATAGTAACAACCAAATCTGTTGTTTGAGTGACAATAGCTTCGCCAGGCTCTAAATAAAGTTGAACACCATGTTTTTCAGAAAAGTGTTTTAAAGCGTCTGCCAGTTTACCAATGTCATAATCTGGCCAGGTAAAAAATACACCTCCACCCAAACTAACCCATTGTAATTTATCTAAATGCTGACCAAACTGTTCTGAAATAGAATCAAGTAAACCGATAAAAGCGTCCACATCTTTGTTTTCACAGTTCATATGAAACATAGCACCATCGATAGTATCAAATATCTCCGGTTTAAGATGGTCTGCCTGTACCCCTAAGCGAGAAAACTGACGAGCCGGATTCGCAAGGTCTTGACCGGCATAGCTCACCCCCGGGTTAATCCGTAGCCCGATAGAGGATTTTCCGTCCACTAAGTGACGATAAGCATCCAGTTGTGACTGAGAGTTGAAGATCATTTTATCGCAAATGTCAGTGACCTCCCTTACGTCCTCTTCACTATAACCAACGCTATACGCATGAGTCTCGCCACCGAAAGTTTCCTTGCCAAGTTTCACTTCATATGGCCCGCTGCTGGTTGTGCCATCCAGGTAGGGTTTCATAAGGTCAAAAACACCCCAGGTAGAAAAACACTTAAGTGCCAATACAAGTTTCACACCTGAAAGTGTCTTTAGCTGACGGGCTTTCTCTAAGTTTTCAATTAATTTCTGTTCAGAAATCATGAAATAAGGCGTTTTAATGTCCTTATGCAGCATCTTTTGTTCCTAAAAAAATAGCGACCTTTTAACAAGTCAAAAGGCCGCAAGATTTACTGAAAATAACTATTTTAGAATTTGGATATCAGGTTGAGCGACGTCTAATTCCTGAACATGCCAATCCAAACCAATTTCAGGCATGGTTTCCAAAAACGGATCTGGGTTAAGCTGTTCCATGTTAAACACGCCCGCATCAGACCAGTTCCCACGGAAGTACTGCAGCGCGGCAGTAATTGCAGGAACACCCGTAGTATAGGAAATAGCTTGATGCTCTACATCATTATACGCCACTTCATGGTCGGCATTGTTGTAGATGAATACACTGCGAGGTTTTCCATCTTTCAGGCCTTGAACCCAGGTTCCGATACATGTTTTACCTGTATATCCCGGCGCAAGCGAGGTCGGGTCAGGTAAAATAGCTTTCAATACCTTCAGCGGTTCTACAACAGTACCATCCTGAAGTGTCACAGGATCAGGGCTCAATAAGCCTATGTCTCGCATACAATTAAAGTAATTCAGGTACTTATCGCCGAAACCCATCCAAAATTCGATACGTTTCGCGGGTATAAACTCCTGCATAGAACGTACTTCATCGTGAGCCATTGAGTAAACTTTGTGTTTTCCAACTAGAGGGAAGTCAAACTCAAACATGCGGGTATGACATGGGACTTGCACCCATTCGCCGTTTTCCCAATAAAAAGAATCGCCCTGAATTTCGAGCATATTGGTTTCAGGATCAAAGTTAGTAGCAAACTTTTTCCCGTGATCACCGGCATTAACGTCCATAACATCAATGCTGTCAATCTCATCAAACAAGTGTTTTACCGCATAGGCTGCGAATACACTCACCACACCGGGATCGAATCCAGCACCTAATATTCCAGTAATGCCTGCTTTCTCAAATTTCTCTCTGAAACCCCATTGCCAGTCGTAGGCTTGAGGTACTTGCTGGCCTTCGGAACATAGATCCACCGCAACGGATGTATCCAAGTAAGAAACTTTTGCCTGCAAACATGCTTCCATTATCGAGATGTTAACCCAAGGAGGACCCGCGTTAATCACTAGGTCAGGTTTAACTTGTTCAATTAGCGAGACCAAAGCGTCTATATCATCGGCATCAACGGCCATTGACTGGAGTTTTTTGCTTTTGTCTTTAAGGTTATCTTTGTTATTTATCGACTCAATAATCTTGTCGCACTTCTCTTGAGTACGAGATGCAATGGTGATGTCACCCAGAACATCGTTATTCTGTGCCGCTTTGTGTGCGATTACCCAGCCAACACCGCCAGCACCAATTTGTAAAATAGACATAAATTTTCCTTTCTATAACGCCAGCTTTTCGGCTAACTGTTCAATTTGACTAAGTAACTGTTCAAAATCGTCCAATGTCAGGCATGGATTTAGAATAGTAAACTTTAGTGCTGATTTTGTGTCGATGACGGTCTCACCAAGCACTGCAATTCCACGGGTTAACGCTTCTATCCGAACGTGTTGATTGAGCTCATCCAGATCAACGCCCGTCCGAACTACCCGAAATAATACGGTAGATAATGAAGGTGTCGCTAACAGTTCGAAGTGCTCTCTTTGCGCTACCAATTTGGCAACTTGTTGAGTCTGTGCCAGCAGATGGTCGTACATTTCACCCAGCACTTTCGGCCCAACACTTTGCATGGTTATAAACACTTTTAAAGCGTCAAACCGCTTGGTGGTAGCAATTGTTTTATCCACCAAGTTTGGCAGTTCATCGTGCTCTCGATTCAGGTAGTCCGCATGGTGAAGCAAAAACTTAAAGTGCGCTTTGTCTTTAATTAATAAAGATCCGCAACTGATAGTTTGGTAGAACAATTTATGAAAATCCACACTGAGTGAATCTGCACGCTCAATGCCTTTTAGCATTGTTTTATGCTGGCTTAATATCAACGCACCACCATACGCACC
>ASRM01000176.1_pt1 | contig 11390 bp, 2 predicted proteins | sample 693238 | NCBI WGS metagenome assembly ASRM01 (sample SAMN02169242, study PRJNA158439) | bioreactor metagenome | isolation source: day 74 sample from continuous culture bioreactor inoculated with sediment... | place: Germany: Bremen
GAATAAAACTGGCCGTCACTGTACAATCACTGTTGATTGCACCCGTAATATAGGTTGAACCGGACAGGCTACCGTTACAACCCGAAACACTGTCAATGCTATAACCTGAATCTGGCGTGACAGTAAATGAAGTCGATGTTCCCTCTATTACCGTTGTAGTCTCCGGGCTGACAGAGCCACCAGAGTTAGCTTGTGCTGTTACGGTATAGCTTAATCGGTATGCAAAGCCATTATGCTCTTCAATAACGCTCTGATTGGGAATGATTACTTCCGCTTCATTTTCACCTACAACCTGAGTCCAGGATAGAGGCAGCTCTCCTGTTCCTTTTTGAATAGAAACGATCCAGCTTTCTGCAGGCGCTACGACCGAAAAGTATCCATCGCTATTTGTGTACGTGATATAACAAGTAGTGCTATATAAGTCAGAACAATCATCTTCCGCTTTGTGAATTCTGACCTCGACGGCATTAAATGGAATGTCGCTTCCTGTTACATATGTATCTCCGGATGCGTCATCTCTACTAAAAATATAGCCCGTGAGTACACCTGTACCTTCTCCGATGACAGTAACATCTTCTGCTCGGGTCGATAACGGATCAAATGCCTGAATACCTATGCCTGAGTCGGCTTCTACAAGTACTTCATTTTGGTAAGTTCTCGCCCCTGCATCTGAAGAGATGTCTGCATTGAATGTTATGGTTACAGAGTCATTTGCGGGAATGGTCAGCCCATTCCATTGAGGTTGAGTGCTATTGTTGTCGGATACAGAAATAGTCGGCTCTGTTGATATATTGTCGACTTCTGCCGAGCTTGGTTGATAAGCAAACCCATCAGACAAGGTATCTGTCACTATTACATTCGTAATATCGGTTGATAGTGAATTAGTCAGTTTAATGGAGTATGTCGCAAATCCTCCAGCGATTGCCATTGGTGTACTTGTTGTTTTTTTAACGGAAACCCCACCAATAGTGGTAATGACTGAAGCGCTATCGGAGGCTGCATTATCAGCATCTATCGTTGCGGTACTGGTAAATGCACCCATTTCACCGGAAGGAAAAACAATGACTTTCAAGTTACCGGATTCACCAGTTGCCAAATCACCAATGTGCCAGTTCAAATTGCCAGAGCTGCCAGTTACAGGTGCGCTGTCGGCTAACGGAGAGGCAGAATAATAGTTGAGCTGGTTTGGAAGTGCTTCTGTAATGTCTACATTCTCAGCAACGGCGTTACCCGTATTTTGGTAGGTAATGGACAGGGTTATAGCACCAATAATATGGCTACCACTTGTTGCCGTTACCGGATTGTTTAGGACAATATTGCTATCGGAGATACTGATGATTTTCGCAGTGGTAGCGTTTATTTTAATCAGTTGCCCCAGACTAAACTGGTCGCTCTGATCAACAAATATTGTTGCACTATTGCTAACATCGGCAGTCAGATTAGCAGCTGGATAGGCGGTAGAACCTGATTGATTGTGCAGAATAGATAACTGTGCACTGGCGGTGGCAACTATCACTGAACTCGCACTTTTATTTAACGCATTGCTGCCACTTACTGTCGCTGTATTTGTAATACTGCTATCACCGCTGTCTAAATGATTACTTATTTTAGCTGTAAATGTCAGAGTACTACTGCTGCCTGATACGAGATCGCCAATATCATTAATAACCTGATTATTGATGGTGTCAAAACTAGCAGTGCCGACAGAAGACGTAATATTGCCTGTATAGGAAAGAGCGTTTGGAATAGGATTTTTAATAACGACATCTTTGGCGGTCGAGGAACCATTGTTCGTCACTACAAGCGTATAAGTCACCGTATCATTTGGAGCTAAGCCAGATGAAGGAGTGACATTATTGGATAGAGATAACGATGGATTACCACTAATATTGACGGTTACCGCATTACTGATAACTGGGGATAGTATATCAGCGGTTACAGTTACATCGTCTGTAATTGTGGTGATCCCTGCAGCTAAACTTGTAGTGCTGGCTAACATGGAGTAACTAAACGATTGTGATGATCCCGCTGCGATGGTTCCTAAGTCCCAGCTGATGGTACCAGCGTTATTTGTGCAGCTATCAGAGCAACTATTGAAGTTGTAGTAGCTAGCAGTAGGTAAAACATTATTGATCACCACATTATTGGCAGAGGCACCACCAATATTCGTTGCAGTTACGGTATAAGTAACAGTATCACTCGGAAAGATACTGGACTTATCAGAGAAGAGGCTTAGTGATAATTCCGCCACACCGCTACTGCTTGCTCCCGTGACATTAGTCCTAGCCGTGGCATTGACTTCTGACGTCTGATCACTACTGATGACCACAATACTAGTAAAGCTGTCGCCATCTGAACTTCCTTCACTAGCTACTCCCCTAAGGTAAAATTTGCCAGAGTCACCAGCTGAGATGGTACCAATTGAATATGAATGGGTGTTATCAGCAGAGCAACCAGCCCAGTTATTGTTGTCTATTGAGTATTCGCAACTAGTGAATCCAGAAGGCAAACTATCCACCAGAAGTACATTTGTAGCAGCTACCTCACCCGTATTGGCGTAACTGGTAGTGTAAGTAAGCGTGGGTGTTGTTCCCGCGCTAATATTTACATCATCGACAACTTTAGAGATAACTAAACTGGCTGGTGGTGTCACACAAAAGCTCGACCCAGAAAGTGCGGCGGAGGTTCCACCAGAGATAGCATTGACTACTGAGCCGCCAAATTGGAACTGAGCCTCAAGCGTGTTTTGGTTGTGTGTGGACTGAGCTTCGTATACCCACAATAAACGATGGTCTTTTTTTAAGGTGCCTGTTGGTGAAAAATTGGTGGTCAAAGCACCTGTCTGACTGCCTTTGAAGGTCACGGTCTCCTGACCAAGTAGAAGCAACGAACCATCAATGGAATTATAATCATAAACCGATGTGCGTAGATTTATGCCGTTACCGCTTTTTCTGTCTACATAGATAGTACTGCTTAACTGACCACCATCAAACAAGATGTCTTGGGTATTAGCTGCGCCCTGATAAAACCGAATGGCTTCAATGAAGCCGTTGCTGGATGATGGGGCGATTACGGTAACTGATGTGCCTGCATCAGAGGCGGTAGGGACAGGATATGTATTCGCCAGTTTTTGAGTGCCAGCATTTCCGACATCACCGCTAGTATTGCTGAAGTAGTATGCATTGCACATGCTACCGGTGATCCCGATATCAAGCTTTGATTCAATCTGAATACCATCTGTCCAGTTTATCGTGGCATTATTGATGGCTGGATTTTGCTGAGTAAATGGGTCTGCGATAGTTGCTGTTAACGACACCGTACCCATTGCCGAGCTACTTACCGTTCCTATTGGCCAGGTAACAATATCGTTGATTTCAGAGCAATTGTTACTACAACTAACAAAGGTCATACCGTCTGGGAGCGTATCAACGATTTCTACATTATCAGCAGATGCTGAGCCGTCATTTGCATAATTGAGCGTATAGGTAATGTTACTTCCAGGTGCTGCTTGTATGGCATCAGCTGTTTGGCTAAGAGACATCGCAGCCCTTCCTGTGGCAGCAATGCCTGTTACTGCAACCGTTGTTGAAGCGGTCTCAGTGATGGTTGATCCATCAGGGCCAATCGCAGAAAGTGGGACACTACTGGTATAAGAGGCTGAACTCCAGCTATTTGCGATGGTCACCGTATAGCTGACACTACCAGCTCCACCGGCCTCAATCGAACCAATTGTCCAGAACACATCGCTGCCTGATAAACCACATGATGTACCATTGGTGCAATTTATATAATTGGTTCCAGTTGGCAGTGTCGTAATTAAGCTAGCATTACTAACGGGAACGAATGAGTCATTAGCGTAGTTAATAGTAAAAGTGATCTGTTCGCTTCCATCAGCAGCAACACTGTAACGATCGGGTATATTACTCACTGATAATCGTACAGAGTCGACAGATATTGCCACGGGGTCACTAACAAGTGAACCAAACGATGTTTCTGCTGAAGCATTGTTGTTGTAAGTTCCCGGAATAGCTGGAGCCAACATATCAAAAAACAGATTGCTGCTGCTGCCAGAGGAGATAGTTAAAGGTGTATTAAAAGTCCAGGTTGATGTCTGGCCGTTAAATGTAGGTTCACTGAGAGTCACGCCTGAAGTGGTATTTGTTACATAAGAAAAACCTTCAGGTAAAACATCACTAATACTTGTAACAGTTATATCTTCTGTATTATTTGCAGGGTTACTTATTGCAATAGTATTGGTAATTGTCCCACCGACAGGAATATTATTTGTGTTTGAAGTTAACTCTATTGTAGGGGCTAAACCACAGGCGTTAATTGCAGTGCCTATCAATGCAATTTGTTGCCCTGTTATTGTAGGGTTGCCGTACCAGTCTTCGGTTAACGAGGTTGATCGTATTGGAGAGTGACTCGGGAATTCAGATTCCTGATCAGGTAACCAGTTATTACTGTTATAGATTTTGTTTTCAATGTTTCCCGCTAGATAAGAAAACGTTCTATTATTCACACCAGATGGGGCAACTCCATCATCAACCTTGCTGTTATCGTCCAACGCCTGAACACCAATCAGATATTTGCCTTTTGGCAAACCACTGGCATCCCATGATGCAGACCAGGAGTTTAAGGTATTTGCGTCAAGGGTGGTATTGCTTGAAATTTGCACCCATTGGCTGCCGACATCAGATGATGTTGCCTCACCGTCCCCATTGACGTCATACCAATAATAAAAATCTACAGTCTGAACGGATGAAATAACAACGCCATCTTGAAGTGCAAGTGTATCCTGTACTGTTGTATTGAGTTGGTAAGTTCCTGGGCAGCTATTTGGCGGTATAACTTCAACACTTGAAATGATGGGCTGGCTGTAGGGTTCCGGTTGACTAAAGGATAAGTAGTCTCCAAACGGTGCTGTAACATTGGGATCCGCTAACCACTCTTTGCCAATTGCACAATCTTTTTGAAGTGGGTTGTTAAGGCTGTTGGCGGTACAGAACATCATTGAAATAGGGGTGTCTCTAGTGATAGACGGTCCGCCTACATCACTGGCATCGAGCATGGCCAATGGAATTTGATAGTCGACAAAGTACTCTGTGCATGAATTTTTACTGATCAACTGAGCTCGAGTAGTACCGTAGTCCCACTGGGTTTCATCCGCCCCGTTAGTCCAGCTTTCTGTTGGTGTTAAGTTATTTGAGAAGTTTAGGATTTTCCCGTTATCACCAATAAAAGCTGTTGGGTTATGGCCAAGCAAGTGAATATTCGGATCGTTTTCATAATCGAGAGAGTGATTCGAGGCGTTTCCCCAGATTCCTGCTAGTCGGTCAATTGATTCGGAAGGGCTGCCAATGGAGCCGTCTAAGTGAGCGGCTAAGCTTTTGTATCCAGTACCATCAAGGTCGAAAAAGACGGTCCATAAAGCTGATGACCAAGGGTTTCCGCTACTGAAGTTCCCCGCATTTTTTCCTGTTGCGTAATTATGCGCCGCCGATTCAACACGCCAACGAAACATGAGTACATCGTCGTCTTGTGTGTTGCCTTTATGTAGATAGTAATAAACACTTGGAAGAGTTTGATCCAGACAAGATGATGCTACATTGACATAACTTTGCGGAGAGGTTCCACCATTAGATTGGTCTCTGGTTCTGGCATCAGCAATTTCATTTTGAAATCGCGTATAAGGTTTCCACTCGCCACATTGAGTCCCACAGTCTAAGGGACTTTGTGGTTCGGAGGGCCATGCTACGGGCTGATAATGAATGGCAGAACCTGTACTACTATTCCATGTTGGGGGATAAGGATCGGCTATTAATGACAATGAGAAAAAAAGGAAAATAGCTGGCAGGTATCGTAAAAAAAGCAAGTGATGAACAGCTAACTTATTTAATTTCATTATCAATCCTTGGATTAGTTAGCATCGTGTAAATGCTTTTGAAGGGACAGGTATCGCCGCTTTAGAAATGTTATTAGTTATCATTTGGATTTGTATATTATTGGTAACTTATATATAAATCAAATCTTACTTCCAAAAATCAATGAAACTTTTGTATATATATATATTTAAAAAATACTAAATTAAATTTTTGTAAATATTGAGCACCAATAATGAGATTATTTTGTTCAGGGTGAACAGTATGATTTTGTCGACATGGGCACAAATATAGCGAAAACTTCCACCTGACCACTGTGCTTAACTAATGGGTTGATAGCCGATATGAATAGTAGAAAACGGTTAATTTCGGATCGAGTGTAGGGTAAAGTGCAGCCTCCTATCGTTGAATACGAGTTTGGCATTTCGCCTTATTTAATTGAGAGATATAGACGCGAATGAGTAAGATATACCATCACCCAGTACAGATATATTATGAAGATACCGATCATTCAGGCGTGGTGTACCACCCTAATTTCCTTAAGTATTTCGAACGAGCGCGTGAACATGTCATTGATAGTGATAAATTGGCCACCTTGTGGAATGAGCATGGGTTGGGGTTTGCCGTTTATAAAGCAAATATGATTTTTCAGGATGGTGTAGAGTTTGCGGAAGTCTGTGATATTCGAACATCATTTGAGCTGGATGGTAAGTATAAAACCCTGTGGCGGCAAGAAGTCTGGCGTCCGCATGCTAGTCGGGCAGCGGTTATTGGTGACATTGAAATGGTATGTTTAGATAAAGATAAGCGGCTGCAACCTATCCCTGATGTTATCCTTAATTCGATGATGAATGCAGATTAGTTTTATCGGTTTAGGCTGCTGGAAACAGCAGCTCATTTGGTTGTGTCAACGTCGCCTCTAGTTTCATCGATCTGCTGTTGCTTCCGAGAGTAACGGCAAAGCGATAATCTTTGTCTAACCGGCCTAAACATGTCTGCCAATTTTCTTGTTTGGTCTGTTGGTTCGTAAGAGAGTTGACACTATTTTCAATAAAATTGGGTGCGATTCCACTGTAAAGTTTTACCTGCTTGTTTAGGTCATTGGAATATAAGCAGAGTTCAGGATCTGTTGCTTGTATTAATAGCGACTCGCTTTTTGCCTCCGATAGGTCAAAGCCGAACGATTTCAACGATTTTGCCAGCCCTTGCCCCGTCGCTTTTATATAAGACTCTTTTAATGCCCAAAGATCAAAAAAACGTTGCCTCTGTAGGGCTTTCGGCAGTTCTAATAATGCCGTGACTTCTTGTGCTGAAAAATAGTGATTAAGAATGGGGCCAATATCTGTACTTGTCCTGGCATGCTCTATATCTACTCCTAGTTGTACGTTTTTATCCTCAGATATTATGACTCCTATTAATAGATAATCCTCGCTGTGACTCAGGTTAAATTCAATACCGGTTTGGCTACGTTGTTCAGCAATTAATTCTGGCTTTCCTTTTGGACCATAATCAAATTGCCACTGCTCAGGAGGGATAGGTGCATATCGGGATAATATAACCCGAAGCAAACTACGAACGTATAGAGCTCTTGTTTTCATCTCTTGCTGTCGATAGCGAGCCACTTTGGCTAGCTCATCTTCAGATAAGCAAAATTTCAACTGATTGGTCAGGTTATTGCTGTTATCTAGCTGAGTCAGAGGACAGAACCAGAGTTGGACAAGAGAAGCACTAGACAAGGAAAGAACCCTAACAAGAAATCATGTTGTTTATTGTGACGGTTTTACGATTAAAACAACAGAACAAAGGTGTTTTATACCTAAGTTTGCTCGTTTTTTAAGGAGCACACCTTGAGGAGATGCGAGTATATTTCTTGAGCAAAAGTCATGCAGGAGATGTCATTATCAATGGCACCTCAAGGTCGAACATCCCACCAAAACTTGGTATAAGCAAAGCTTAAAATTTTTCTCTTCAATAAATTGAAATGTTTTTTGTCACTAGGCCGATCCCTTTATCAAAAAGTCGTTACATTGGTTTTGTTTGTTTTTTGTGGGTTTTGTCACTATTGTCTTTTTCTTAGAGTATTTACACTAACCTTTGTTGCTTTTTGATTTTTAATCAATGACTTAGTTTTGTTTTAATTGCAATATTTAGATTTGTGCTCTATTTAGCTGGTCTGAGCAGATGCAGTCTCTGCGTCAGGCGATTGTATCAATACGTGACCTCGGGTAACCTGCTCAACCATTAACCGAATCAGCTGGTTTTCATTGCGAATGGTAGGTAGTTTTCTCTGAAAATCTCAGTCGTAACCTCTGCAGGATTAATATGGACTTTTCCTTAGTTGCTCATAGCACAGCAACCGATTATCTAGTGTTAACTACATGTTAAATCCAGTTTGTATGCTCGATACAATCCAGCTATTCGATACGGCGATTCTGCTCTTTTTATGATTAGTATAATTATTCTAGAGCATTTGCATTCAACACGGTTATTTAGCCGAAGTAAGCCACCTTTTTCATCGCGCTTCTTTCCGGCAACTTATATTCATTTCTTTCTTCGTATCATATCCCTGACCGAAAATATGACCCCCGCTTTGCGGTTGTCCAGTGGAGACTCATTATGAGCCAAACCTCAAACTCAACATCCGAGTTGCAACAAGACATGCGACTTAACAAACGCCTTAAAGATACGCCTATCGCTATTGTCGGTATGGCGAGTATTTTTGCCAATTCCCGTTATCTGAATAAATTTTGGGATCTTATCAGTGAAAAAATTGACGCAATAACTGATATCCCGAAAACTCACTGGCGCACAGAAGATTACTACGACTCTGATAAGAGCACGCCTGATAAGTCTTACTGTAAACGTGGCGGCTTTATGCCGGATGTCGACTTCAATCCTATGGAGTTTGGTCTTCCGCCAAACATTCTGGAGTTAACGGATACTTCGCAGCTGTTGTCGCTGATAGTTGCTAAAGAAGTGTTAGCGGATGCGAAACTTCCTGAAAACTATGACAGAGATAAAATTGGTATCACATTAGGTGTCGGTGGTGGTCAAAAGATCAGCCAAAGCCTGAATGCACGTTTGCAGTACCCGGTACTGAAAAAAGTATTTAACAGAAGCGGTATCAGCGAACAAGACAGCGAAATGTTGATTAAGAAGTTTCAAGATCAATATATCCATTGGGAAGAAAACTCGTTTCCGGGATCGCTTGGTAATGTTATTGCTGGCCGTATAGCCAACCGATTCGATTTAGGCGGTATGAACTGTGTGGTCGATGCGGCTTGCGCTGGTTCTCTTGCTGCATTACGTATGGCACTGTCTGAATTGGTTGATGGCCGTAGTGAAATGATGATTACTGGTGGTGTGTGTACTGATAACTCACCAACCATGTACATGAGTTTCTCGAAGACACCAGCTTTCACCACCAACGAAACGATTCAACCTTTTGATATTGACTCGAAAGGCATGATGATTGGTGAAGGTATCGGTATGGTTGCCCTGAAGCGTCTTGAAGACGCAGAGCGAGATGGTGACCGTATTTATTCCGTCATAAAAGGTATGGGTGCTTCTTCTGATGGTAAGTTTAAGAGTATCTATGCTCCTCGCCCTGAGGGTCAGGCAAAAGCACTTAAACGTGCCTATGATGATGCTGGTTTTGCCCCGCATTCACTCGATTTGTTAGAAGCGCATGGTACTGGCACGGCGGCGGGTGATGTCGCTGAATTTAATGGGCTGAATTCTATATTTAGCCAAGACAACGAGAATAAACAGCATATCGCATTAGGCTCGGTAAAATCTCAGATTGGCCATACTAAATCGACCGCAGGCACAGCCGGTTTAATCAAAGCAGCTCTTGCACTGCATCACAAAGTATTGCCTGCCACGATTAATGTCACCAGCCCTAATCCAAAGTTAAAAATTGAAGATTCTCCATTTTATCTTAATACCCAAACTCGCCCATGGATGAGACGTGCTGATGATACGCCACGTCGTGCTGGTGTGAGCTCGTTCGGTTTTGGTGGCACTAACTTCCATGTTGTTATGGAAGAATATACTCCTGAACATGTTCGCGGTGATAAGTATCGTCAACGTCAGGTACCTCAAACATTATTACTCAGTGCAGCGACTCGTAATGCACTCATCGCCAGTTTGAAAGAAATTTCAGCGGATATTTCTGCAAAGAAAACAGATCTGGAAGCGCTTGCCCATACATATGGCCTGCGCAGCGTTGATGTAAATCATGCGCGTCTGGGTATTGTGGTTAAATCAGAGCAAGAGCTTCAGTCTCAACTGAGTCAGGCTATTTCACAGCTTGAAAGCCAAACGAAATCACATTGGCAACTACCGAGTGGAACGAGCTATCGTGAGTCGGGCTTAGTGAGTGAAAATGGAACGGCAAAAGTTGCTGCACTGTTTGCAGGTCAAGGCTCACAGTATCTAAATATGGGCCGTGATCTCGCCTGTCATTTCCCGGAAATGCGTCAACAGTTGGCGACCGCAGATAAGGTATTCAGCCAAAATAAAAAGACCCAGTTATCAAAGGTGCTTTTCCCGGTTCCTGCATTTAATAAACAGGACATTGCCGCTCAGGAAGCGACTCTAACTAACACCGCTAATGCACAAAGCGCTATCGGTGTGGTTTCTATGGGTCAGTATGAACTTATGACTCAAGCTGGCTTCAAACCTGATATGGTCGCAGGGCACAGTTTTGGTGAGCTAAGCGCGTTATGTGCGTCAGGCACAATATCTCAAGAGGATTATTACCAACTTGCTTTTGCTCGTGGTCACTCTATGGCAGAAACGCCAGCTGAAGGTGATTGCGGCACTATGTATGCGGTAATTCTTGATGCAGACAAACTGGCTGATGTTGAAAAAACCATCGATGGTTTTGAAGGGGTAAGCATCGCCAACTACAACGCTCCAACACAGCTAGTGATTGCAGGACCGACAGACAAAGCACAGCTTGCGGCCAGCGCTTTGACTGAGCAGGGTTTTAAAACGATACCACTGCCTGTTTCCGGTGCATTCCATACGCCATTGGTGGCCCACGCACAGAAACCATTTGCTGCTGCCATCGATAAATCTACGTTCAGCAAACCAGCATTACCGCTCTACTCCAATGCCACTGGCGAGCTGTATAAGAGTGATGGCAAAGCCATTAAGAAAGCATTTAAGCAACATATGTTGCAGTCTGTTCGTTTCAGCACACAGCTTGAAGCAATGTATCAGGCTGGTGCTCGAATTTTTGTTGAGTTCGGACCGAAAAATATCCTGCAGAAATTGGTAGAAAAAACGCTGACTAACAAGTCGGATGAACTTTGTACTATCAGTCTTAACCCAAATCCTAAAGGTGATACTGATCTGCAATTACGTTTGGCTGCAGTTCAGCTCGCCGTTGTTGGTGTTTCACTAGACAGTATCGATCCGTATCAAGCCGACATTGCTAAACCAGATGCGCCGTCGCCAATGAACATCAAATTGAGTGCGACGAATTACATCAGTGCCTCG